>Ga0308165_1000899_pt1 | contig 46020 bp, 36 predicted proteins | sample PhyWR2_FD_201032 | JGI IMG/M metagenome (GOLD analysis project Ga0308165, IMG submission 201032) | Phyllosphere microbial communities from UC Gill Tract Community Farm, Albany, California, United States - DLSLW.R2 | ecosystem: Host-associated > Plants > Phyllosphere > Unclassified | place: USA... | reverse complement strand
TGCTGGAAGAAAAAGATGATGGAGTTGAGGCCATCATCTTTAACGGAATGACGCTTGCTTACTATAACCGGAAAACGCAGAGTATTATCCGGATAGACTAGGAAAGTGTTACCTATGTTCCCGGTCTGAAGTGTTACCTATGTATCCGGTCGTACAGAATGCGACCCCGGGATGTGCTCGGGGCTGACTCCGGTGTATTTCCCGGCGGCGCTGCGCTTGGCCAGGCTACAATGTGCGAAATGTAGGCCGGGCGAGCAGAATGCGACGCTGGGAAAAGAGACGGGGCCAATCGGCCCCGTTTCTTTTTTTACAACCTCACCGGCTCAATATGCCAGATATTCTCGGCATACTCCTGAATCGTTCGGTCGGAGGAGAAGTAGCCCATATTGGCGATGTTATGCATCGCTTTGGTGGTCCACTGTTCCGGTTCACGATACAGCTCATCAACCTTGTCCTGACAGTCAACATAGCTGCGGAAGTCCGCCAGCACCTGATAGTGATCGCCGAAGTTAATCAGTGAATCGACCAGGTCGCGATAGCGTCCCGGCTCACCAGGGCTAAAGACGCCGGTGGCAATTTGCGTGAGTACCTGACGCAGTTCGGTATCCTGCTCATAGTAGTCACGTGGGCTGTAGCCCTTACGACGCAACGCCTCAACCTCTTCAGCTGTGTTGCCAAAGATAAAGAAGTTTTCCGCTCCCACGTGTTCCTGCATCTCCACGTTTGCCCCGTCAAGCGTGCCAATGGTTAATGCACCATTTAGCGCAAACTTCATATTACTGGTGCCGGAAGCTTCCGTCCCCGCCAATGAAATCTGCTCGGAGAGATCTGCTGCCGGAATGATCACCTGCGCCAGACTCACGCTGTAGTTCGGGATGAACACCACTTTGAGCTTGTCACCAATCTGCGGATCGTTATTGATAACATCCGCCACATCGTTTATCAGATGAATAATATGCTTCGCCATGTAGTAAGCCGATGCGGCTTTACCGGCAAAAATATTCACCCTCGGCACCCAATTCGCCTCAGGGTCAGCCTTGATCCGATTGTAGCGAGCAATCACGTGCAGCACATTCATCAGTTGGCGCTTGTACTCGTGAATACGCTTAATCTGCACATCAAATAAGGCGTTAGGGTTCACCACCACATCCAGATTCTGGGCAATTAACGCCGCAAGACGTTTCTTGTTTTCCAGCTTGGCGTGTTGCACCGCCTGATTCACTTTCGGATAATCAATATGCTGTTCCAGCTCTTTAAGCTGGCTTAAGTCAGAGCGCCAGGTCTGGCCAATGTTCTCATCAAGCACGCCGGAGAGCGCCGGGTTTGCCAGCGCCAGCCAGCGACGCGGCGTCACACCGTTAGTGACGTTGGTGAAACGCATTGGGAAAATGGCGGCGAAGTCAGCAAACAGCGACTGCACCATCAGATTTGAGTGCAGCTCAGAAACCCCGTTCACCTTCTTACTGACCACCACCGCCAGCCAGGCCATACGCACGCGGCGACCGTTGGATTCGTCAATAATCGAGGTGCGACTCAACAGCCCGGTATCGTTCGGATACTGTTCCTGTAAGGTCTTCAGGAAGTAGTCGTTAATCTCAAAGATAATTTGCAGATGGCGCGGCAGGATTTTGCCCAGCATATCCACCGGCCAGGTTTCCAGCGCCTCGCTCATCAGCGTGTGGTTGGTGTAGGAGAAGACCTGACACGCCACCGAGAACGCGTCATCCCAGCTGAATTTATGCTCGTCTATCAGCAGGCGCATCAACTCAGGAATCGACAGCACCGGGTGCGTGTCATTCAGGTGGATGGCAATTTTATCCGCCAGGTTGGCATAGGTTTTATGCAGCATATAGTGGCGGCTTAAAATATCCTGCACCGTCGCCGACACCAGGAAATATTCCTGACGCAGACGCAGCTCGCGCCCGGAATAGGTGGAGTCGTCCGGGTAAAGCACGCGCGACACGTTTTCCGAGTGGTTTTTATCTTCCACGGCGGCGAAGTAGTCACCCTGGTTAAATTTACCGAGGTTGATTTCGCTACTGGCCTGGGCATTCCACAGACGCAGCGTGTTGGTGGCATCGGTATCGTAGCCGGGGATAATTTGATCGTAGGCGACCGCAAGAATCTCTTCGGTCTCTAGCCAGCGACTGGCTTTGCCTTCCATCTGCACACGTCCGCCAAAGCGAACTTTATAGCGCGTGTTGTGGCGCGGGAACTCCCACGGGTTGCCGTATTCCAGCCAGTAGTCAGGTGACTCTTTCTGACGACCATCGACAATGTTCTGTTTGAACATCCCATAATCGTAGCGAATCCCGTACCCACGGCCCGGCAGCGCCAGCGTGGCTAGTGAATCAAGGAAGCAAGCCGCCAGACGGCCTAAACCGCCGTTGCCTAAACCGGGGTCATTCTCTTCATCAATCAGTTCTTCAAGATCGAGCCCCATCCCTTCCAGCGCGTTTTTGACATCCTCATACAGCCCTAAGGATAACAGCGCGTTAGAAAGCGTGCGGCCAATCAGAAATTCCATCGACAGGTAGTAAACCTGTCGCGTTTCCTGGGAAAGCTGGGCACGGTTCGAACGCAGCCAACGCTCGACCAGACGATCGCGAACGGCAAACAAGGTGGCGTTCAGCCACTCATGTTTGTTGGCGATAGCCGGATCTTTCCCGATGATGAACATCAGCTTATAGGCAATGGAATGTTTTAATGCCTCAACGCTGAGGGTCGGTGATGAATAGGTAAAAGGTGCATTCATAAATCAGATCCCCGTAGTTAGACCAGGCGTTGATACAGCTCGCGATAAGAGTGCGCGGCAACCTGCCAGCTAAAATCCATATTCATCGCCTGACGCTGAACATAACGCCAGAGTGAAGGACGAGACCATAATACGAAAGCACGTCGGATAGCCCTGAGCAGCGACCAGGCGTTGCTATCTTCGAAGACAAAACCGCTGGCAATGCCATCGGCCAGGTTCTCCAGCGAACTGTCTGCAACAGTATCTGCCAGGCCACCGGTACGGCGAACCAGCGGCAGCGTGCCGTATTTCAGACCATAAAGCTGCGTTAAGCCGCAGGGTTCAAAGCGACTCGGCACCAGGATAACGTCTGCGCCGCCAATAATTCGGTGCGAGAACGCTTCGTGGTAGCCAATCTGTACCCCGACCTGCCCCGGATGTTCCGCAGCGGCGGCAAGAAAACCTTGCTGCAATACCGGGTCGCCTGCACCCAGCAGCGCCAATTGACCGCCCTGCTCCAGCAGGCCCGGCAGCGCTTCCAGTACCAGATCCAGCCCTTTCTGGCTGGTCAGGCGGCTGACCACAGCAAACAGCGGCGCGGTGTCGCTGACTTTCAGTCCCATCGCCACCTGGAGCTGGCGTTTGTTTTCTGCCTTCAACTCTAACGTATCGCGGCTGTAGCTCGCTGGCAGTAGCAGATCTTTTTCAGGACTCCAAATAGTGTCATCCACACCATTGAGGATCCCCGACAGCCGCCCTTCACGGTGGCGCTGACGCAGCAAACCTTCCATTCCATACGCAAACTGTGGTTCCGTAATTTCCCGCGCGTAGGTTGGGCTAACCGCGGTGATATGATCGGCGTAATAAAGCCCTGCTTTCAAAAACGAGATCTGTCCGTGGAACTCCAGGCCATGCATATTGAAGAACTCTCCAGGTAGCTGGATTTCATTCATATGGTGGCCGTAGAACAATCCCTGATACGCCAGGTTGTGTACGGTAAAGACCGATTTTGCCGGGCGACCGCGCGCTGCCAGGTAAGCCGGAGCAAGCCCTGCATGCCAGTCGTGCGCGTGCACCACGTCCGGGCGCCAGAACGGATCCAGCCCACAGGCCATTTCACAGCCCACCCAGCCCAGCAGCGCAAAGCGCAGCACATTATCCGCGTAGGCATTCTGGTAGCCGTCGTGGTACGGGCTCCCCGGGCGATCGTAGAGATGCGGCGCATCAATCAGATAAACACCGACGCCGTTAAAGCGGCCGAATAACAGCGTCATGTGCCCGGCGAAAGTGTCGCGACGGGCGACAACTTTGGCATCCGGGATCCCACGACGAATGTCGGGGAACGCCGGTAACAATACGCGGGCGTCAACCCCATCAGCAATTTGTGCTGCCGGTAGCGCGCCAATGACATCCGCAAGGCCACCCGTTTTTAATAACGGGAACATCTCAGAACAAACGTGTAAGACCTGCATCATCGCTCCTGTTTGTACCCTAGTTGACGCAGCATTTCGCGCGTCACCAGCACAATCCCCTCTTCCGACCGGTGGAAACGACGCGCATCATCTTCCGCATCCTCACCAATCACCATCCCTTCAGGGATCACACAAGCACGGTCAATCACGCAACGGCGCAGACGCGAGGAGCGCCCAACCCAAACGTCTGGCAATAAGACTGCCGAATCAATGTTACAGAATGAGTTCACGCGCACCCGAGGGAACAGCACCGACTGCACTACTACGGAACCGGAAATAATACAGCCGCCAGACACCAGCGAGTTCAGAGTCATCCCATGGCTGCCCGAGCGGTCCTGAACGAACTTCGCCGGAGGCAGTGATTCCATATGCGTCCGGATCGGCCAGTGCTGGTCGTACATATCCAGTTCAGGCGTCACAGATGCCAGGTCGAGGTTGGCTTTCCAGTAAGCTTCCAGCGTACCCACATCACGCCAGTACGGTTCAGACTGCGGGTCAGACTGCACGCAAGATAGTGGGAAAGGATGTGCATAAGCCGCGCCAGCTTTGGTAATTTTGGGAATTAAATCTTTGCCGAAATCGTGGCTGGAGTTTTCATCGTTATCATCTTGCTCCAACAACTCATAAAGGTAATCTGCATCAAAGACATAGATACCCATGCTGGCGAGAGATTTGGTCGGGTCACCCGGCATCGCCGGCGGATTGGTCGGCTTTTCGATGAAGTCGATGATCCTTTCATTCTCATCTACCGCCATCACGCCGAACGCCGGTGCCTCTTCAATGGGCACAGGGATGCACGCCACGGTGCAGCGCGCGCCTTTTTCGACATGGTCGATAAGCATGCGCGAGTAATCTTGTTTGTAGATATGGTCACCTGCCAGGATAACCACATATTCCGCTTTGTAGCGGCGAATAATATCAAGGTTCTGGGTTACCGCATCCGCAGTACCGCGATACCAGTTTTCACCGTGCATACGCTGTTGAGCGGGTAGCAGATCGACAAATTCATTCATCTCTTCGCTAAAGAATGACCATCCGCGTTGGATATGCTGCACCAGCGTATGCGATTGATACTGGGTGATCACGCCAATACGGCGGATCCCGGAGTTCAGGCAGTTCGACAGCGCGAAGTCAATAATACGGAATTTGCCACCAAAGTGGACGGCCGGTTTGGCGCGTTTATTGGTCAGATCTTTCAGTCGCGAGCCGCGTCCGCCAGCCAAAATCAGGGCGACAGATTTGATGGGTAACTGGCGAGCCAGCATTAAGGGATCGTTGTGTTCTAGCCTAACCATGATTAACTCCTTTTGTTGCTCGTCCTTCCGGGGAATTTGGGTTATCCCTACGTTAACGTAGGGTTCCGGGTAGTTCAGAGACTATGACCTTTGAAATACGCACACTCCGTGCGCGGGCCCATGCCAGACAGCCATGACCACCGGAGTATCCTCTCCGGTGAACGGAGGAACGACGCGCCATTCCCCCTCGGGTAACGTGATACTTGCTTCGTTTTGCGTTGCGTTGAGCGTAATAAGCCAATGCTGGGAAAGCAGGATCTGTATCCGGCGCACGCCTTGCTGCCATTCGAAGGCAGACAACGGTTGTGCATCCTGATTCAGCCACTGAACGTTGCCATCGCCCTCCTGCCACCAGCGGTCATCCGTCAGCGCCGGGATTTGCTGGCGCAGATGAATGAGAGCGGCGGTAAAGTCGGTGAGCGCAGAATCCGCAGTTTCCCAATCAAGCCAGGTCAACGCGTTGTCCTGGCAATAGGCATTATTGTTACCTTGCTGGCTGTGACCGTGTTCGTCACCGGCCAGCAACATTGGCGTTCCCTGTGATAACAGCAGCGTAGCCAGCAGCGCCTGAACGCTTGCCTGCCGATGTGCCATAACCTCAGGGCTCCCTTCCAATCCTTCTATACCATGATTATTGCTATGGTTATTGTTGCTACCATCGCGGTTTTCTTCACCGTTGGCGTCATTGTGTTTACTGTTGAAGCTGACACAGTCACGCAAGGTGAATCCGTCGTGTGCGGTCACCAGATTAATGGCAGCGCTGGGATGGCGTTCCTGACGCTGGAAGATGTCGCTAGAGGCGGCGAAACGTTGGGCAAATTCACCCAGCGATATCGACTCCTCAAGCCAGAAGCGACGCATACCATCACGGAAACGGTCATTCCATTCACTAAACGGCGGCGGGAAATTCCCGACCTGATAGCCGCCTGCGCCAATATCCCAGGGTTCAGCAATCAGCTTCACCGTGGAGAGCACCGGGTCTTGGTGGATAGCGTTAAACAACGGCGCATCCTGGCGATAGTCCGGCGTACGGCCCATCACCGACGCTAAATCAAAGCGAAAACCATCAACATGGCAGACATCAACCCAAAACCGCAGGCACTGCCGGGCATACTCAACCACGCCCGGGTGGCTGAGGTTCAGCGTGTTACCGCAGCCCGTCCAGTTTTGATAATCGCCATCGTCCCTTAACCAATAATAGCTGCGGTTATCGATCCCCCGCAGAGATAAGGTCTGACAATGCAGATCCAGCTCGGCGCTGTGGTTTAACACCACGTCGAGGATCACCTCGATACCGGCCTTGTGCAGGGCTTTGACCGCATCGCGAAACTCATTCAGCGCCTGACCAGGCTTGCTGGCATAACGCGGTGACAGCGCAAACAGTGCCAGCGGGTTGTAACCCCAGTAGTTTTTCAACCCCATTTGCTGCAAGCGTGGTTCGTCAGCAAAATGGGCCACCGGCAACAGTTCCAGCGCGCTAATGCCCAGTCGCTTAAAGTAGTCAATCATCACCGGGTGGCTGAGCGCTTTGTAAGTACCCCGGATCTCTTCCGGCAGCCCCGGGTGGCGGTAGGTCAACCCCTTCACATGCGCTTCGTAGATGACCGTTTTGCCCCACGCAATACGCGGCGCAACGTCATCCTGCCAATCATATTCCAGACAAGTGACCACCGATTTAGGCGCAATCTCCGCCGTATCACGAACATCCGGTGCGTCGTAACCACCATGATAATGCGGGTCATCAAGCGGCTCGCCTTCGGCGCTGAAACAACATGGATCAAGCAGCAGCTTGGTCGGATTAAAACGGTGTCCCTGATGCGGATCCCATGGGCCGTGTACGCGGTAGCCGTAACGCAGTCCGGGACGCGCCTGTGGCAAATAGCCATGCCAGATATCACCGCTGCGCGCGGGTAAGTCGTGGCGCGTTTCGTTGCCTTCATCATCAAACACACAGAGCTCGACTCGCTGAGCATGCGCGGAGAAGAGCGTGAAATTCACCCCTTCACCATCAAAACTTGCGCCCAGCGGCGCGGGTTTTCCTTCAGCGAGTTGATGCATGCTTAATCCCCTTCCCGAACTAGCCAGACGGTCGACAGCGGCGGCAGCGTCAGGCTAAGCGACTGCGCGCGGCCATGGCTTTCGATGTCGTCGCTACGTACCTCACCGCCATTACCCGCATTGCTGCCGTGATAGTGGCCAGAGTCGGTATTGAGCACTTCACGCCAGCGGCCCGGCTGATTAATACCGAAGCGATAGCCATGACGTAGTACCGGGGTAAAGTTGCTGACCACAATAATTTCGTTGCCCGCTTTATCACGGCGGACAAAGGCAAACACCGAGCGCTCATGGTCATCAACCACTAACCATTCGAAGCCATACTCATCGAAGTCCAGCTCATGCATGGCTTTGTGGTGGCGATAGGTATGGTTGAGGTCACGTACCAGACGCTGTACCCCGTTATGCCAGTTATCGCCCCCTTCCAGCAGATGCCAGTCGAGACTGCCGTCAAAATTCCATTCACGGCCCTGAGCAAACTCGTCGCCCATAAACAGCAGTTTTTTACCCGGGAAGGCAAACAGCCAGCCGTAGTAGGCGCGCAGGTTGGCAAACTTCTGCCACGCATCGCCAGGCATGCGGTCGAGAATCGATTTCTTACCGTGAACCACCTCGTCATGCGACAGCGGTAACACGAAGTTCTCGGTGTGGTTGTAAAGCATGCCGAAGGTCATTTTGTCGTGATGGAATTGACGATGAATCGGGTCGAGCTTCATGTAATCCAGGGTGTCGTGCATCCAGCCTAAGTTCCACTTAAACCAGAAGCCCAACCCACCCATGTCAGAAGGTCGCGAGACGCCCGGGAAGTCCGTTGACTCTTCCGCCATGGTGACCGCACCCGGCACCTGTTCGCCCAGCACGCGGTTGGTATTGCGCAGAAACTCAATTGCTTCGAGGTTTTCGCGACCGCCAAATTCGTTGGGGATCCACTCGCCCGCTTTACGAGAGTAGTCGCGGTAGATCATTGACGCCACCGCATCGACGCGCAGCGCGTCAATGCCAAAACGTTCAACCCAATACAAGGCATTGCCCACCAGGAAATTACTCACTTCACGGCGACCGTAGTTGTAAATCAGGGTATTCCAGTCCTGGTGGTAGCCTTCGCGCGGGTCGCTATGCTCGTAGAGGTTGGTCCCGTCAAATTCCGCCAGCGCGAAGTCATCCGACGGGAAGTGCCCTGGCACCCAATCGAGGATCACACTGAGCCCGGCGGCATGGGCCGCATCGATAAAGTAGCGGAAATCTTCACGGGTACCGAAACGGCGGGTCGGTGCATACAGCCCGGTTGGCTGATAACCCCAGCTACCATCGAACGGGTGTTCGTTAATCGGCAACAGTTCCAGATGGGTGAATCCCATCCATTTGGCATACGGGACTAATTGATCCGCAAGCTCCCGGTAGCTCAACCAGAAATTGTTGTCAGTATGACGGCGCCAGGAACCGAGGTGGACTTCGTAGATAGAGATAGCGGCATCAAGCTGGTTGGCCTTTTTGCGTTCTTCGGTCTGCACCACTTTCGGCGGCAGGCCGCAGATCAGCGAGGCCGTATCCGGGCGCATTTGCGCCTCAAAAGCATACGGGTCAGCCTTCACGCGTAAGGTGCCGTTCGCATCGATCATTTCGAACTTGTACAACTGACCGTTGCGCGCGCCGGGGATAAACAACTCCCAAATACCGGACTCCCGACGCAGCCGCATTGGATGACGGCGGCCGTCCCAGTAGTTGAACTGGCCGACAACCGATACGCGATGGGCGTTCGGTGCCCAAACGGCAAAGCGCGTCCCGGTGATGCCGTCCATGGTATCCGCATGTGCGCCCAGCGTTTCGTAGGGCCGCAAGTGGGTACCTTCAGACAGCAACCATGCGTCTAAATCCTTAAGCAGTGGGCCAAAGCTATAGGGATCATCAATAAGATTCTGTTGGCCATGCCAGACGACAGCCAACTGATAACGGAAGAAATTTTTACGACGCGGCAGGATGCCACAAAAGAAACCGCGAGCGTCTATGCACTCCAGTTTGCCGATTTTACGCCCGGTTTTAGGTTCAATCACCCATACGTCGGTCGCATCAGGCAGTAACGCCCGGACTTCCAGTCCTGATTCCGTTCGGTGCATCCCCAATACAGAGAAAGGGTCCGCAAAATGACCTGCAATCAGCGCGTTAATCACGTCTCTATCAATACGATCGGACATGCTTCATCATCCTTTGTTTTTTTGTGTCGCCTCAATCCACTATAAGTGGCGACATTTGTGACTCGAACGGTGCAGCACAAAGAAGAGTGCTCTTTCAACTCCATTCAACCTTCAGTCAAGGCGACAGACCTTGATTAAAGCATAGCCAACGCTTTACCTGACTCCTGGGATAAAATTAAACATCTTTGCGTTTACTCCTTGTATTACGCAAAAAAAAGGGATGGTCTTCCACCCCTCATCAATGAACAAATGTTTACGCCAGCTGGCGCAACATACGACGCAGCGGTTCCGCAGCACCCCACAGCAGCTGGTCGCCAACGGTAAACGCTGACAGATATTCCGGCCCCATGTTCAGCTTGCGTAAGCGCCCGACTGGCGTGGTCAGCGTGCCGGTGACGGCTGCTGGCGTTAATTCACGCATGGTGATTTCACGGTCGTTTGGAACCACTTTTGCCCACGGGTTGTGTGCTGCCAGCAATTCTTCCACAGAACTTATGGAAATATCTTTTTTCAATTTCAGGGTGAATGCCTGACTGTGGCAACGCAGCGCGCCTACGCGTACGCAGAGGCCATCAACCGGGATAACCGACGAGGTGGCGAGGATTTTGTTGGTCTCGGCCTGGCCTTTCCACTCTTCGCGGCTTTGGCCGTTATCGAGCTGTTTGTCGATCCATGGGATCAGGCTGCCCGCCAGTGGAACGCCAAAGTTATCTACCGCCAGGTCACCGCTGCGCGTCAGGGTGGTCACCTTACGTTCGATATCAAGGATTGCGGAAGCCGGGTTAGACAGCTCGCCGGAAACATGATGGTGCAATTGGCCCATTTGGGTCAGCAGTTCACGCATGTGGCGCGCGCCGCCGCCGGAAGCGGCCTGGTAGGTTGCCACAGAGGCCCACTCAACCAGATCGTTTGCAAATAGCCCGCCCAGGGACATCAGCATCAGGCTGACGGTACAGTTACCGCCAACGAAGGTCTTCACGCCGTTGTTCAGACCATCAGTGATCACTTGCTGGTTTACCGGGTCGAGGATGATAATGGCGCTATCGTCCATACGCAGCGAAGAGGCCGCATCAATCCAGTAACCCTGCCAGCCGCTTTCACGAAGCTTCGGGTAGATTTCGTTGGTATAATCGCCGCCCTGACAGGTGACAATAATGTCGAGCGCCTTCAGCGCCTCAAGATCGAAAGCGTCCTGAAGCGTACCTCCACCGTTGCCGCCAAAGGTTGGCGCAGCTTGCCCTAACTGGGAAGTGGAGAAGAAGACCGGGCGAATGGCGTCAAAATCGCGCTCTTCCACCATGCGTTGCATGAGTACAGAGCCGACCATCCCGCGCCAGCCGATAAAACCAACATTTTTCATAGCGTATTTTCCTGCGAATATGTGCTGTTAATGCTTACCAGTTCCACTGGGCATCCCTTCACATTACAAAAAGCAGCTAAAGTCGCAAGTGAAATTAATCAATGATTGCGTCGCAATCAGAAATGCAACTTATCCCCGTACGATGGGGAGCACATTTACCCGCGTCTAAATCCGTGATTAGGGTGAGGTGTAGAGCAGAAAGTCCTTAACGATTATCAGGGAATTTGAGTAATGAGTGATATCTTTTCCGCCGCTGTTTTATTGATCCTGATTATGGATCCACTGGGTAATCTACCCATTTTCATGTCAGTGCTAAAACACACGGAACCCAAGCGCCGCAAGGCGATCATGATACGTGAGCTTTTAATCGCACTTCTACTCATGCTGATTTTCCTCTTCGCTGGCGAGAAGATTCTGGCGTTTTTAAACCTGCGCGCAGAGACGGTTTCTATCTCCGGCGGCATCATTTTATTCCTGATTGCCATTAAGATGATTTTCCCAAGTGCGACGGGAAATAGCTCCGGTCTGCCTGCGGGTGAAGAACCGTTTATTGTGCCGCTCGCCATTCCCTTAGTTGCCGGGCCGACGCTGCTGGCGACATTAATGCTGCTGTCGCATCAATATCCCAATAATTTGTCGCACCTGGTGATTGCACTGCTGATTGCCTGGGGCGGTACGGTGGTGATTTTGCTGCAGTCGTCGCTGTTCTTGCGTCTGCTGGGTGAGAAAGGGGTGAACGCGTTAGAGCGTCTGATGGGATTAATTCTGGTGATGATGGCAACCCAGATGTTCCTGGATGGCATTCGGATGTGGATGAAGGGATAAAACAATTCGGCCGGGCAATTGCCCGGCCGAATGTGTCTGGTTTGTAGGCCTGATAAGCGCAGCGCCATCAGGCGGTCTGGCACACATTGCCGGATGGCGGCTTTGCCTTATCCGTCCTACAAACGATGCATCAGCTTAATAACGTAAACGCCACCATACCGACAATCGCGCCAACCGTACCGAGGATGGTTTCCATCATGGTCCAGGTTTTCAGCGTCTGCGCTTCGGTTGCACCGGTAAATTTACCGAACAACCAGAAGCCTGCGTCGTTCACGTGGCTGACCACGATAGAGCCGCCACCAATACAGATAGACAGTGCCGCCAGCTGTGCGCCGTTGTAATGCAGTTGTTCAATCACCGGCATCACCAGACCCACTGCGGTCAAACAGGCAACCGTGGCAGAACCCTGAATAATACGTACTGCCGCTGCCAGGATGAAGCAGGTCAGCGCAATCGGCAGACCCATCCCGGTCAGGGCTTCACCCAATGCCGGGCCAACGCCTGAATCCACCAGCACCTGTTTGAACACGCCACCGGCACCAATCACCAGCAGAATAATTCCCGCAGGCTGCAACGCCGCGCCGCAAATCGCCATCACTTTGTCTTTTTCCATGCCCTGACGGAACGCCAGACCATAGATAGCCACCAGGCAGGCAATCAGGATCGCGGTGAACGGGTGGCCGATAAATTCAAACCACTGATAGGTTTCTGACCCCACCGGCACGAAACGCGCAGCGACGGTTTTCAGACCCACCAGCACCAGCGGCAGCAGGATCAGCGCGAGGCTAAAGCCGAAGGATGGCATTTTGCCCTCGCCCAGGTGCGGCTCGGTGACGTCTTCAGGAATATTCAGCTCAACGTAACGGCTGATAAAGTTGCCCCACAGCGGCCCGGCAATCAACATGCCCGGAATCGCGGCACACAGGCCAATCAGAATCATCCAGCCAAAGTCAGCGTGCATCTGGGATGCCAGCAGCATCGGCGCTGGACCCGGTACAAGGAACGCAGCTGCTGCTGCTACGCCGGCAAACAGTGGGATCACCAGCTTAACCAGATTGGTACCTGTGTGGCGTGCCATGGAGAACGCTACGCTAATCAGCAGCACGATAGCCACTTCAAAGAACAGCGGCAGCGCACAGATAAGACCGGCCAGGCCAATCGCGTAGTGCGCGCGGCTGTGACCAAACGATTTCAGCATCTTGACGGCAATCTGATCGACCGCGCCGGTTTCATGCAGAATCTTGCCGAACATTGCGCCTAAAGCAACGACAATCGCCAGGAACCCTAGCGTGCCGCCCATGCCTTTCTCCATAGTTTCCGCGATTTTAATCAACGGCATACCGGAGAACAGGCCTGCACCAATAGAAACCACCATCAATGCCAGGAAGGCGTGCATACGCGCCTTCATGACCAAAAACAGCAGCAGTAAAACAGAACCCACTGCGGTTAAAACGAGCGTTAAAGTTGTCACGCGATACGGCCTTTGTTAATCACTTCAATCGTGCTGTCGATAACGCCATCCAGCGGCTGATCGATATCAACCACCAGCACGTCACGTTCGTCAGCGCCCGGCTCTTGCAGGGTTTCGAATTGGGTCACCAGCATCTGTGTTTTGAAGAAGTGGCCTTTGCGCGCCTTCAGGCGGCTTTCAATCACTTCGAAATCCCCTTTCAGATAGACGAAAGAGAGATTCGGGTTACCTTCGCGCAGAATATCGCGGTACGCTTTTTTCAGCGCAGAGCAGACAATCAGCGAGACTTTATTGGTGCGTTGCATAGCGAACGCCGCGTCATTCAGCGCTTGCAACCATGGTTTGCGATCGTCGTCGTTCAGCGGTTCGCCGGAGGACATTTTGACGATATTGCTACGCGGATGCAGGAAGTCGCCATCCAGAAACGCGGCATTTAAACGATGCGCGACTTCGCTGGCAACCGCAGATTTACCGCTGCCAGAAACGCCCATCAGTACATAGACGTGGTGATCGTGGTTAGTCGTGCTCAAGGCGTCCTCCTGTTGGGCACTAAAGAATTGTTACGGGTAACAGTTATCGGTAACATTGTCCTGCCGGGCAAATGGATAAGCAATAACCATTCGTGCCGGAAGCGAATGCTAAGTGAATTTGTGTGATCTAGTTCAAAGTTGTTAGGGCTAAATAGATCCACCCGGTGACAACGTGAAACCTAAATCTAACATTTTAGGGGTAACGGTCTCACCACGAATTCGTGCCAGCAAACGTTCTGCACCAATGCGGCCCATGCGCTCACGCGGCGTCAGCACGCTGGCGAGACGCGGTTCCATCACCTGGCCGATGTCATGGCCGTGGAAACCGGCAATCGCGATATCGTCGGGAATTTTCAGCCCCAGACGTTGGCACTCAAACGCCGCGCCGACCGCCAGGTCATCGTTGGTACAGAAGATTCCGTCAAGCTGTGAGAATTCACGCCGCGCCTGGCGCATGAGTTCAATGCCCGAGGTGTAAGAAGAAGACTGCTCGACCATCACGCTGTACGGCGTTAAACCGGCATCCAGCATCGCCTGCTCGTAACCCTTCTGCTTGATGATAGTACGTTCGTCGAGACGTGCGCCCAAATAGGCGATGTGTCGGTGACCGCGGGCGATAATGGCCGCCGTCATCTGACGTGCGGCTTCGTAGTTATCAAAACCGACGGCAATGTCGAGACACGGAGATTGGCTGTCCATCAGCTCCACCACGGGGATCCCGGCGACTTCAATCATCTTCAGGGTGCGGGGAGTGTGGGTCCGTTCGGTGAGGATAAGACCGTCAATATTCCACGAGAGCATAGATTCCAGACGCTCCTGCTCCATCTCCGGCTTATAACCGTAGTGTGCGAGCATCGTCTGGTAACCGTAAGCGTCGGTAACGCTTTCCACGCCGCGCAGCACTTCGGCAAAAACCTGGTTGGTTAATGACGGTAACAGCACGCCGATAGCCCGGCTGGTGGAGTTTGAGAGAATGTCGGGAGCCCGATTGGGGATGTAACCCAGATCATCAAGAGCCGCCGCAATTTTACCGCGCAACGCCACGGAAACCTGTTCCGGGTTACGTAAAAAACGGCTAACCGTCATTTTGGTCACGCCAACGCGATCGGCAACATCCTGAAGTACGGGTCTTTTCTTTTTCATCGTCCAGAGGCAAACAAAAGTGAAATATTCCTGAAGTTTACCACGGAGATGGCACAACCTCCCCGCAAGATTAGGGAGGTTGTGTGATTTATTTAAGCCGGATCAAACTGGTGGCAGATCGAAGAGTAAAATTTCACTTTCGCTGTCTGCATGGACTGAAATCGCCTGCTCGTCCCAGATTGCCAGGCCATCGCTGGTGGTGGCTTTGGTACCGTTAATGGAGACTTCCCCTTTCACCACCTGGATCCACACGCGGCGGTCGGCAGCAATCTGGTGAACCGATTGTTCACCTTTTGCCAGCGCCCAGCGGTACAGTTCCATGTCCTGATACACTTTCAGCGAACCTTCACGCGCATCCGGTGACAGCACCAGTTGTTTGCCCTGCGCAGCGTCAAACCGGCGCTGTTCGTAGCGCGGCGTGATGCCGGTGGTTTCTGGAATAATCCAGATTTGATACAGGTGTAATTTGTCGGTCGCGCTTGGGTTGTACTCAGAGTGACGCACCCCAGTGCCCGCACTCATAATCTGGAACTCGCCCGCCGGAACCTGTTCTTTGTTGCCCATGCTGTCCTGGTGTTCAACGGCACCTTCCAGAACGTAGGTCAGGATTTCCATGTCTTTGTGCGGGTGAGTACCGAACCCCTGCCCTGCGTCAATCACGTCATCGTTAATGACGCGCAGTGCGGAGAAGCCCATAAAATTCGGATCGTAATAGTCTGCAAAAGAGAAGGTATGCCAGGAATCCAGCCAACCATGATTTGCGTGACCACGTTCGTTTGCTTTGCGTAAGAAAATCATTTGCTACCCCCTCATGTTTTCGATGAAACAAGTTTGGACGCAAACCGCTAAGGATGATAGTGGGTGAAAATTGACGCCTCTAGTCAAAAAATATGAACAAGATGAGAGGCGTCAATAAGGCTTATTTTAGAGGGTCACAGTGGCTGGAGATGGCTGGGCGAAACCGCGTTCGAGGACCTCCATATTTGTCAGAGCATCAGATTCACTGACGAAGTTTTCACTGCCATTGGCCAGCGTTTGATACAGCGCATCATAGACGCGCCCGTAGTCACCGGTTTCCACCGCAACCTCTTCGCGTACAGTGTTCCCCGCATCGTCCACGTATTCCAGAATCCCCACGCTACTGTCAGCGCCAAAGCCCGGCTCACCCGGCATAATATTGGCCTTCAGGCTGGTTTCCTGCTGATCGATACCGTATTTGATAAACGATCCTTTGTGGCCGTGAACAATAAATTTCGGGTATTCGAGCTTCACCAGATGGCTGCTTTTGACGATCGCTTTCAGGTCGCCGTAGAACAGCTGGGCTTCAAAGGTATCGTCCGGATTCGCTTTATTACGCAGGTGGCGAATATCGTAAGACACCTGCTGCGGGCGGCCAAACAGCGAAATGATCTGGTCCATGGTATGCACGCCCAGCCCGTAAAATACGCCATCCTGCGGCAAACCCGGTTTACCGCCATCGACAGGACGGTAATTGTCGAAGTGGCTTTCAATTTCCACAATCTGCCCCAGTTTTCCGCTCTCAATCACTTTTTTGGTGGTCAGGAAACAAGAATCAAAGCGGCGGTTCTGGTACGGCGAAATCGTCAAGCCTTTGCTTTTCGCCAATGCAAACAGTTCTTTCGCCTGCGAAAGTGTTGGGGTGAAGGGTTTCTCCACCAGCACATTTTTCCCCGCTTCCAGCGCTTGCTTCGCATAATCAAAGTGGCTATCGGCATGAGTGCAGACCACCACCAGCTTTACCTGCGGGTCATTGAGGATATCGTCAAGTTCGCTGGTGAAATGGATCTGCGCGTACTGTGGCAGTTGCTCGTCAGGCTTCGGGCTACGACGATAGATATGTGCGACATGCCAGTCGGCTTTGCGGTGGAGAACGTAAGGAAGATGGTAACGCGTGGCGCTTTTGCCAAAGCCGATAAAGGCACAGTGTAGGGTCATGGTTCAGTCCTTTTGAAAATAATTGCTGAACACCATAGCGCAACGACAGGCAAAAAAAAGCCAGCATTAAGCTGGCTAAAGTAATACTGGAAGCAATGTGAGCAATGTCGTGCTTTCAGAAGCTCCGCAAGGACGCCCTGAAAGCAGGACAATAATAATCATTCTCATTCGCACTTGTCCAACACTTTTTGCAAAAAAAGCTAATTGACGCAAGTTTCATAATCAATGATGTTAAAAGGGACTTTTCATCGACAAAGGAAATGAAGAATGAGTGACATCGTGATACGCCATGCTGAACCGAAAGATTACGACGCTATCCGTCAGATCGGCGCCCAGCCGGAGGTGTACCACAACACGCTACAAGTTCCTCATCCTTCAAGCCAAATGTGGAATGAGCGGCTAGCCGACCAGCCTGGCGTTAAACAACTGGTCGCCTGCATTGATGAACAGGTGGTCGGCCACCTCGCACTCCAGATTCCTCAGCGTCCACGCCGCAGCCACGTCGCCGATTTTGGCATTAGCGTTGACTCGCGGTGGCACAATCGTGGCGTCGCCAGCGCGCTGATGCGTACGATGATTGATATGTGTGATAACTGGCTGCGTGTCGATCGTATTGAATTGACCGTATTCACCGATAACGCCCCTGCGGTGGCGCTGTATCAGAAACACGGCTTTGAGATTGAAGGCACTGGCAAACGATACGCGCTGCGCAACGGCGAGTATGTCGATGCGTACTTTATGGCACGATTGAAGCCCTCTTTTAGCTAATAGATTGGACGAGAAACCCGATGCACTCAGGTTTCTCGTCTGTGGCGGCCTTTTACCACTCCCCGTAGGGATAGGTCTTTCCCTTCATTGAATCCTGTATTTCCTGGGAATAGCGATAATTGCGCAGGAAATCGCTGTCGGCACCGTCTTTGCAGATTGTGAGATCAGCACCTGAGACGGTGCTGATTTTGTAGGGGGTGACGATTAGCGCGGGGTGAGAGCCTGCATCTGGGAACCAAATCCTGACCTTACCGTCAGGAGAAAGGCCAAACAGCATATTGTCGTACCATAGCGTCTTTCCGCTGAATAAGTGGTCGGCAGGGGTTTTCATCCTCTGCCATGTGGCGGGTGAAAACATCACGCTGGTTTCGTAGGTTTTTTTATCGATAAAGGAATCCCAGCAGAAAATCATGTACTGGGGCGGCATTTTTACCGCATTAAACTGAGCGCCTCCCCCATGCGGACTTTTTGTCCATTTAACGGCAGAATTAGGATCTCGTGATGTGGGATCCAATGTTTGGAAAGTATACAGACGTCCGTCGGTATCAAGCACTCTGACAAGACTCACCTCAGCAGGTAGCTGCCATGGAGTAATAAACGAAAAGCTCCACTTTCCATAGGGTAGCGACCAGTCACCGCTGGCAGCCTGTTTCGACTGTACTGGATGGGTGGCAGGCTGATTGCAACCTGCCGTCAGGCATACCGCCAGTATCAGGGTTTTAGGTAATCTCATTGTTCTATTCCGTCCATGCAATCACCATTCCCCGTAGGGATAGTTTTTTCCTTTCATTGAATCCTGTATTTCCTGGGAATAGCGGTAGTTGCGCAGGAAATCGCTGTCGGCACCGTTTTTGCAGATGGTGAGGTCAGCGCCTGAGACAGTGTTGATTTTGTACGGGGTAGCGACTAACGCAGGGTGAGAGCCAGCATCAGGAAACCAGATCCTGACCTTACCGCCAGGAGAAAGGCCAAACAACATATTGTCGTACCAAAGCGTCTTGCCGCTGAATAAGTGGTCGGCTGGCGTTTTCATCCTCTGCCATGTGGCGGGCGAAAACATCACGCTGGTTTCGTAGGTTTTTTTATCGATAAAGGAATCCCAGCAGAAAATCATGTACTGGGGCGGCATTTTTACGTTATTAAAATTCACGCTGCCGCCGTGGGCCCATTCTGTCCATGAAGTTACCGAGTCAGGATCACGGGATGTCTGGTCTATCGTGCGGAAGGTATACAGACGTCCATCAGTATCAAGTACTCTCACTAAAGTAACCTCAGCAGGTAACTGCCAAGGTGTAATAAATGAGAAACTCCATTTTCCGTAGGGTAGCGACCAGTCACCGCTGGCAGCTTGTTTTGACTGCAGTGGGTGAATTTTAGGTTGACTGCAACCTGCGATCAGGAGTGCCACCATTATCAGCGTTTTGGGGAAGTTCATTGCTTTATTCCATCCATGTTGTAAACCGTTCGCACCCAGTCTTCATCAGGCCTGTTCACAAACCCCACCGTTTCTGAGGCAGAAGCACCTCCCCGAAGTTCTCCATACTGATCTGTCGCAACTGCATTCCAGCTCGCCGAGCAATGGATATATGACCTTGCAAGGGTATCAATCTCCTCTGGGCTGAACCCAATGGCCGATGTCCGTAAACGAGCCGCTTTGCCCATTGCTCTCGCCTTTTCACTGAGTAGAGAAAGTGAGGCTGGCATTTCAGTTCCTCTTTTTCGTGCCACATCATCAAACAACACTCCTGCATCCTTCGCAGCATCCAGCATCACCCGTAGCGTCACCATCGACCAGTCGTGTTTGACAATCCGATGGCGCAGCGCCAGCGCGGCAAAACTGCGTTTCTGCATTTGCCCATAACGGTCGGCGGGTACGAAACCATCTTCCCAGGTTTGCGTGGTGACCGTATTGGTGCGAACAATAGGGGCAATAGCGGAAGAGCGTTCCAGTTCTGGCAGTTCGGCAGCCGCTCGCCGGTACACGCGTGATCGCTCGTTTGGCGTGTCGGCGGGTAACGTTTCGACTAATGGGCGAGAGAGGAAAAGATCTTCGCGAGTTTGCGGTAGGTAACCGCCGCCGATGTCCGAATGTGCTCCAGGCAGAGATAACTCCGGCCACGCGGGAGAGACGCTATTTAAGGCGAAGTTATAGCGGCATTCATTCTGGGCAGTGATATGAAAGACCTTCTGAGCGACGCCGGGACGAAGGGCGAGATTAGCGTCACCCGTGTCGGCACTGTGGGGATCCATACCATTTGCCGGTGTTCCAATTGCCGCAACGGTATCAAACAGACCGATAAAGCGGGTTTTCCCTACCGCTGTTCCAATGTACTCGTGCTGACCCATTCCCGACGCAATCGCGTTGATAATGGCGCGGTCTTCAGATTGAATACGGTTAGCAAAATGGCGTGCTGCCGCTGCGCCACGGCTAAAACCAAAGATATCAAACAGCAAGGTATCAATAATAAAATCACTATCCCATTGCTTCAAAGATGTGGCTATTGCGGCTGCAAGCTGACTCACCGCATCATCCGTTTTCGCAATCACCCCACACTCCGCCAAGCCAAGCCCCATCCCTATCACACTATCGGGCTTACCAGCCTGAGTGCCGATTCCTTCGACATAAATTGCCTGCTGCAAATAGCCGTCAGTTGCCGAAAATGTTCGGCTATACAGTTCATGCAACCAATGAATATTCGTGTAATACCCCGCATAACTGGTCGCTTCGGCCCCATTCAGCCCCATTAATTCAGACGCGCTACGCTTAAGAATGCTTTCCGCATCCGGGCTCGCCAGGTCAAAACCCTGCGCCGAGCATGAGGCCAGCATATTCTCCGTATTGGCCGCGTTATTCCCCGTGCCGTCGAAAAAGATCCCCAGCACCAGCGTGACATGACGTACCGGCGGCTCTTCCGGGGGTTTTGGCTCAGGCGAAATAGGTGTGGGTGGAAACAGTCGGCTATAATTCTCCGGCGCCACCAGATAATCAAATTCCGTGCCAGCCATCAGATGGCGGCTATGAATATAATCATAATTCACAGTAATATATTCATAGTGTAAAGTATTGGTATCAACTCGGGTGTCAACACCGCTTATCCTTGCGCCTCGAACCTCAATAAGATAATACTTTTCCATTCTGCCAAAACGATTAACACGATAAATACTAAACACCATATTTAATGATTCATTGTTATTAATCGCATTCATCAGCAACGGCGAACTTTTATCGATAATCTTACAAAAAGTTATCCCCTGTGCATTAACACCCGCCCCCGTGCTGCTAAACGACTTCACCAGGCTAAAGACAAAAACCTCATCTTCATGTCCGTGCTGGTAGCGATTACCAACCGATGCATCAGAGCCACAGTCTTTAGATATTTCCCCCTGAACCTCACCATTAATCGTCACATAAATAATATCACTCATCACTCACCCATCCATGAATACTTTATTACCATAGAGAGTAAGTAATATTCCCAGAAAATAACCTGCTAACGGTCAAATATAAATATCATTTAAGCATCATTAATAATAATGAAACAACATCATCGATATTAAGGTGAATATAAACAATTAATACATTCACGAGATAAATACGGCCCGAGTTGGGCCGTCGTGAAATTTAATACCCTGCGGTTAAATCATCCGGGGAGCGAGGATCCGACGCACCGTACAGCGTTCCGTCCGGGCCAACCATAATGCTTTGCGTGCTGCCCATCGCTTCTTTCAGCACCACCTTCTGCCCCTTACCTTCCAGAAGCTTCAGCGTGTCCGGGCTAAAGCCCTTCTCAACGCGAAGTTCGTCAGGCAGCCACTGGTGGTGGAAGCGCGGCGCATTGGTGGCTTCGGCTACGTTCATGCCGAAATCAACGGTATTCACCACCATTTGCAGTACGGTGGTAATAATTCGGCTACCGCCCGGGCTGCCGGTCACCAGCCAGGTTTTGCCATCTTTTACCACGATGGTTGGCGACATGGATGACAATGGCCGCTTTTTCGGCCCCACAGCGTTAGCATCACCGCCCACCAGCCCGTAGACGTTGGGGACGCCGGGCTTGGCGGAGAAGTCATCCATCTCATTGTTCATCAGAATACCGGTATTACCCGCCACGATGCCGGTACCAAAAGTGGTGTTCAGCGTATAGGTCACCGCCACCGCATTGCCGTCTTTATCCACCACCGAGAAGTGGGTGGTCTGGTTGCTCTCATACGGGGCCAATTTACCCGGTTTTATCTCACTGGAGGGTTTAGCTTTATTGAGATCAATCCGCTCGGCAATCGATTTGGCGTAAGCTTTGTTGGTCAGCGCCTGCCACGGCACCTTCACAAAATCCGGGTCGCCGAGGTACTCCGAGCGGTCGGCGTAGGCCTGCTTTTCCGCTTCGGCCATCAGCTGCATCGCGTCGGCACTGCCAAAACCATATTTGTGCAGGTCAAAATTTTCTAGGATGTTAAGGATCTGCACGATATGAATCCCGCCGGAAGACGGTGGCGGCATGGAGAAGACCTCGTAGCCACGGTATTCCCCGCTAATTGGCGTACGCTCAATCGCTTTGTAGTTGGCTAAATCCGCTTTACTCAGCAGGCCGCCGTTTTGATGCATCTCGTCGGCAATCTGTTCGGCAATCGCCCCCTTATAGAAGGCATCCGGACCATTTTGGGCAATCAACGTCAGGCTGTTGGCCAGGTTGGTCTGTACCAGTTTTTCACCTTGCTTGAACGGCTCGCCATCTTTCCAGAAAATCGCTTTGCTATTGGCATGATGAGGCAGTACTTCACTGCCGTAGGTTTTGAGATCGTCAGCCAGTGCGCTATTGATGATAAATCCGTCTTGCGCCAGCTTGATGGCGGGCTGAATCACTTTATTCAGCGGCAGAGTGCCGTATTTCTCCAGTGCCAGCGAGAAGCCCGCCACGGTGCCCGGCGTACCGGAAGCGAGATGCGAGGTCAGCGATTTCTTAGCGTCTGGATTACCTTCGCCGTCGAGGAACATATCGCGGGTTGCCTGCTCTGGCGCCATTTCGCGGAAGTCTATCGCAACGGTTTTACCCTCTTTCGTGCGCAGCATCATAAAGCCACCGCCGCCCAGATTTCCCGCCTGTGGATGCGTGACCGCCAACGCATATCCCACGGCAACGGCGGCGTCGACTGCATTACCACCTTGACGCAGAATATCGACCCCCACCTGCGTGGCCATTGCATCCACCGAGGCCACCATTCCCTGTTGGGCGCGAACGGGGTGGAATACATCCTCCTCAACGCCGTAAGAAACCGGCGGTGGTGGTGCAGACACGGCGCTAAAACAGCTTCCTGCGAGCAGAGCAGCAAGCGCCACCCGGCATAAAAATGTCGGCTTTATCATTAGCATAATTCTCCAGAGTAGAGGGGAAGCCCCGCACTAAGCCTGGTTCATAATGCTGAAATAATCCTCGTTATCCCCGGAACGGAGTAAACTTAAGAAATCCCTCAAAGGAGGACAGAAGATGAAACGATTACCGATCCTGGCGCTACTGCTGCCGTTTACCGCACTGGCCGCACCATTGAATATCGATAACAACCCCAACCAACCGGGTTTTGAGATCCCCAGTCAGCAGCGGATGCAGTCGAAGATGCTGAACCAGCAGCGGCAAAATAAAGGAATGTTGAATCAGCAGCTTAAGACGCAAACGCAGCAACAACAGCAGCATCTGCAAAATCAGATGAACAGCAATCAGCAGCGAATTGAGCAAAACCAGCCCCGAATGCTCAATAGCCCTAAGCAGCCACAACCGCTGCCCAGTTCGAACAGCGGCATGTTGAAGCAGTATTAAGGCTGGAAGTTTGGGCCAATCACGTCAATCGCATCGGTACAGATGCTGTTCACGCCCCAGCGCAAAAGCTCTGCCGCGCGCTGGGGGTTATTCACGGTGTAAACCAGAATTTTTAGCCCGGCGTCATGCAACGCATCCACCCGATTTTCATTCAACAGACGATGGTTAAGGTGAATAGAGACGCAGCCCAGACGCGCGGTGAGTTCACGCCAGTCGTCGCGCCACTCGTCGAGCAGCAGACCGCGCGGCAGTTCGGGAGCGGCAAGCTGTGCCGCTTCCAGTGCATCAATCTCAAACGAAGACAGCAGCGGCGGGGTCATATCGGCCCACAGCTCACGCGCCGCCAGCCCCACCACTTTACCGGTCAGCGGCCCGGTGCCGGTGGACGGTTTAATCTCAATATTGGCCATCATGCCATGCTGGCGGCAACGCTCCGCCACCTGTGAAAGCAGCGGCAACGGTTCACCTTTAAAACCACTGCTAAACCAGCTACCGGCATCCACACGCAGCAGATCCTGCCAGTTGAGATTGCCCGCGACGCCCCAACCGTTGCTGGTGCGTTCGAGATTGTCATCATGCAGCAAGAAAATCTGCCCATCTTTCGACAACTTGGCATCAAATTCGATCATCAAATGACCGTAGTGCGCGCCAACATCAATCGCCGCTAGGGTGTTTTCCGGTGCCAGCTTACCGCCGCCACGGTGGGCGACGATATGGGGATAAGGCCAGTTACTCATACACGTAATCCTGTTTCACCTTCAAAGAGATGCAGATGGTCGTCCGGAATATGCAGCCACAGCGTGGTGCCTGCGTTTGGGCGTAGTTGATGCGGCAGTCGCACCACCATTTTTTGTTCGCCAAAACGTCCATGGGCAAGGTTATCGGCCCCTAAAATTTCCAGTGTTTCAACGACCATCGGCACGCCGTTTTCCGCCTGCGAGCTTAGCGCAATATGTTCCGGGCGGATACCCAGCGTCATGCGTCGCCCGGCAAATTGACCACGCAAGCCCGGCAGCGGGAGTTGCATACCATTTTCCAGCACGAAGCGCGTGCCGGAATCATCCATCTGCCCTTCCAGCAGGTTCATCGCCGGGCTACCAATGAAGCTTGCCACAAAGCGGCTGGCGGGCTTCTCGTATACTTCCACCGGTGTACCAATTTGCTCGGCAATGCCTTTATTCATCACCATCACGCGCTGGGCAAGGGTCATCGCCTCGACCTGGTCGTGGGTCACGTACAGCGATGTGGTCTTCAGGCGACGATGAAGGTGCTGAAGTTCCAGGCGCATCTGCACGCGCAGCTTAGCGTCGAGGTTGGAGAGCGGTTCATCAAACAGGAACACCGCCGGGTCACGCACGATGGCACGGCCCATGGCGACACGCTGGCGCTGTCCGCCGGAGAGCTCGCGCGGACGGCGTTTTAAAAGCCCGTCCAGCTCGAGAATACGCGCCGCTTCCTGCACTTTTTCAGCAATGTGCGCTTTGCCCATGCCGCGAATTTTCAGGCCCCAGGCCATGTTCTCTTCCACGCTCATATGTGGATAGAGCGCATAGTTCTGGAACACCATCGCAATCCCGCGGTCCTTCGGTTCCATATCGGTAACACGCTTGCTGTCAATCCAGATATCACCGCTGGTCACCCGTTCAAGCCCCGCCACCATGCGCAGCAGTGTCGATTTACCACAGCCCGACGGGCCAACCATGACAATAAATTCCCCGTCCGCCACGTCCAGCGTCAGCGGTTGGATCACCTGGGTCTTGCCGTCCCAGCTCTTGGTTACTGCTTGTAGTTTTAAACCAGCCATTTTTATTTCTCACTATCGACCAGGCCACGCACAAACGCGCGCTGCATGGCTAAAACGATGACAACCGGAGGGATTAACGTCAGCAGCATCGCTGCCATGACCTGATTCCATTGCGTGGTGCCTTCACCGGTGGCGATCATCCCTTTGATGCCCGCAACGGCGGTGCCGAGGTTAACGTCGGTAACAATCAACAGCGGCCACAGATACTGGTTCCAGCCGTAGATAAAGGTGATAACAAACAGCGCCGCCAGATTGGTTTTCGACAGCGGCAGCACGATGTCGCGGAAGAAGCGCATTGGCGAAGCGCCATCGATGCGCGCGGCTTCAATCAGCTCGTCCGGCAAGGTCATAAAGAACTGGCGGAACAGGAAAGTGGCGGTAGCCGACGCCATCAGCGGCAAGGTTAAGCCTGCGTAGCTATCAAGCATTTTCAGGTTGGCGATCACCTCCACCGTCGGAAAAATACGCACCTCAACCGGCAGCATCAGGGTGATAAAAATCATCCAGAAGAACAGGTTACGCAGCGGGAAGCGGAACCAGACAATGGCGAAAGCGGAGAGCATCGACACCGTGATTTTGCCGACGGTGATGGCGAAAGCCATGATGAAACTATTGAGCATCATCAACCAGAACGGGGCACTGTTGGCCCCGACGCCGTTGACCCAAATCGCCTTCATGTTCTCCAGCAGATGGCTGCTAGGAATCAGCGTCATCGGCGTTTCAAACACCGCTTTGTTATCCAACGTCGCCGCCGTAAAGGCAACGTACAGCGGAAACAGAATCACGATAATGCCGAGGATAAGCATGGTGTGGCTGAATATCGTCAGCCCGCGACGGTTCTCAATCATTGGTAGCGCACCTTTCTTTCCACGTAGCGGAACTGCACCACGGTCAGGATGATGACGAGGAACATCAGCACCACCGATTGCGCAGCAGAGGCCGAGAGATCAAGGCCAGCAAAACCTTCGCGGTAAATCTTATAGATAAGCGTGGTAGTAGCCTGTACCGGCCCACCGGCGGTGGCGGCGTCAATCACCGGGAAGGTGTCGAAGAAGGCGTAAACCAGATTCACCACCAGCAGGAAGAAGCTCACCGGCGCAATCAACGGCAGCGCCAGCTTGAAGAAGCGGCGAATCGGGCCAGCACCGTCAATAGCGGCGGCTTCGACCAGCGAGCGGGGAATGGACTGTAGCGCGGCGAAGAAGAACAGGAAGTTGTAGCTTATCTGCTTCCACACCGAGGCGAAGACCACGAGGAACATCGCCTGGCCGCTGTTCTGCGCGTGGTTCCAGTCATAGCCAAACTCACCGAGGAAATGGGTAATCAGCCCGCGTCCGGGGTTAAACAGGAAGATCCACAGCACGGCGGCAACCGCCGGGGCGACGGCGTAAGGCAGTAGCATCAGCGTTTGATACAAACGGCTGCCGCGTACCACGTAATCCACCAGCGCGGCGAAGAATAGCGAGACCAGCAGGCCGCTGACCGTAACCATTGTGCTGAACTTAATGGTCGTCCAGAACGAGTCGAGGTAGTAGCCGTCGTGGAACAGCGTAATGAAGTTATCCAGGCCAACGAATTCGCTGGAGAGACCAAATGGATCGACATTTTGCAGTGAGTACCACAACGCTTCACCCGCAGGCCAGATAAAGAAGATAACGGTGATGACCAGCTGTGGCGCGACTAACGCGTAGGGCAGCCAGCGGGATTTAAACACCGGACGGGATGAGGACATAGTTAAACTCTGCGTTGGTTTCCCCTCACCCCGGCCCTCTCCCCATAGGGGCGAGGGATAAAAGATGGTGCCGAGCGGTCCCCTCTCCCCTATGGGGAGAGGGCTAGGGTGAGGGGTTCAGGCTATAAAATTAAGACTTGGTCGACTTCTCAAAACGACGCAGCAACTGATTTCCACGCTCAACCGCGGAATCCAGCGCCTGCTGAGGCGTTTTCTTGCCAGTCCACACGCTTTCCAGCTCTTCATCAACGATGGTGCGAATCTGCGGCATATTGCCCAGACGCAGCCCTTTGGTGAACGGCAACGGCGGCTTATTCAGCATCTGACGGGTTGCAATATCCGCGCCGGGGTTCTTCTCATAGAAGCCCTGCTGACGAGTCAGGTCGTACGCAGCGGTGGTAATCGGCAGGTAGCCCGTTTTCTGATGCCATTCGGCGGCAATTTCCGGTTTCGCCAGGAACTCGAGGAACTTCGCCACGCCGGTGTAAGTCTCTTTGTCTTTGCCCTGCATCACCCATAGGCTTGCCCCGCCGATGATGGCGTTTTGCGGCGCGCCCTTCACGTCGGCATCGTATGGCATCATGCCGACACCGTAGTTGAACTTAGCGTACTCACGAATAGCCGCCAGCGAGCCGGAAGAGGCGGTAGTGATGGCACATTCTCCGCTATAGAATTTCTCGGTGGATTCGTCTTTACGTCCGTAGTAGCTGAAGTCGCCCTTCTTGTTCAACTCTTCCAGCAGCGCAATATGTTTAACCTGCTCTGGCTTATTGAACTCCAGCACTGCATCAGTGCCGTCGAAGCCGTTATTTTTGGTCGCGACCGGCAGGCCGTGCCAGGCACTGAAGTTTTCAATCTGGATCCAACCCTGCCAACCGCTGGCATAGCCGCACTTCATACCTGCCGCTTTGAGCTTAGCGGTGTAGTCGGCCAGATCCTGCCAGGTTTTCGGCGGCTGCTCAGGGTCTAAGCCCGCTTTCTTGAAGGCATCTTTGTTGTAATACAGCACTGGAGTAGAGCTGTTAAACGGCTGGGAGAGCAGATGACCGGTTTTAGCGTCGGTGTAGTAACCGGAAACGGTCGGCACAAACTGAGATTCATCGAACTTAATACCGGCATCGCTGAAGACCTGGTACACCGGCTTAATCGCCTTAGAGGCCATCATGGTCGCGGTACCCACTTCATACACCTGTAAAAGTGCTGGAGCATTACCGGTACGGAAGGCGGCAATACCTGCACTCAGGTTCTGCTCATAGTTACCTTTGTACACCGGCGTAATTTTGTAATCCGGGTTGGCGGCGTTAAAGCGCTGCGCCAGAGAGTCCACCTCTTTACCCAGTTCCCCTTCCATGGAATGCCAGAATGGAATAGTGGTAACAGCCATAGCCTGACTTGCGAAGGCCAGGCTCATTGCCAACCCTAAAGCTGTATGTCGTAACGATATCATCGGTTATCTCTCTTTTTGTGCCGGGATGCGCGATATCACGCGTTTTATGTTCGCGGGGGTAACATGACATGCTCGAATGACAGAAAAATAACTTTTTTATTACAAAAAAAAGATAGTAAGGCGACAAAGGGATGGCAAGGCGGTGACGGTTCTAAGAGAGGAAAGTGGGAGCTAAGACACGAATAGGGGATGTTCTGTTCCCGGGGTCGGCGCAAGCGCCTCGCCCGGACGACGGGTTGCCGGATGGCGATGCTGGCGCATCTTATCCGGCCTACAATGCCATAGGTAGCCCGGCTAAGCGAAGCGCCGCCGGGTTTGCTGTAAATTAACCACCGAGGTAGGCGCTACGTACCGCCTCGTTCGCCAGCAACGCATCACCGGTATCAGATAGCACCACGTGGCCGTTTTCCAGCACGTAGCCACGGTCAGCAAGATTCAGCGCCTGGTTAGCATTCTGCTCGACGAGGAAGATGGTCATGCCCTGTTCACGTAACTGTTCGATGGTGTCGAAGATCTGCTGGATGATGATCGGAGCTAACCCAAGAGAAGGCTCATCCAACAACAGCAGGCGTGGTTGGCTCATCAGCGCACGACCAATCGCCAACATCTGCTGTTCACCGCCGGACATAGTGCCCGCACGTTGAATACGGCGCTCATGCAAACGCGGGAACAGGTCGTACACCCACTTGATGCGTTCCTGGAACTGATCACGTTCGACAAAGAAACCGCCCATCGCCAGGTTCTCTTCCACGGTCATGCGCGAGAAGACACGACGCCCTTCCGGGACAATCGCCACCGCTTCGCGCATGATTTTCGCCGTCTGCCAGTCGGTAATGTCTTTATCATCAAAGACAATCCGACCGCTGGTGGCGCGCGGGTCGCCGCACAAAGTACCGAGCAGCGTGGTTTTACCCGCGCCGTTCGCGCCAATCAGGGTGACGATTTCACCTTGATTGATATGCAGGCTGACATCGTGCAGCGCCTGAATCTTGCCGTAGTGGGCGCTGACTTTATCAAACGATAACATCACCTTATCCATTTTATGCCTCGCCAAGATAAGCACGGATCACGTCCGGGTTGTTACGGATTTCTTCCGGTGTGCCGTTCGCCAGCGGGGTCCCCTGGTTCACCACGTAAATACGGTCAGAAATGCCCATTACCAACTTCATATCATGTTCAATCAACAAGATAGTGGTGTTGTGATGATTACGCAGCTCGGCAATCAGTTCATCCAGCTCTTTGGTTTCTTTCGGGTTCAGCCCTGCCGCCGGTTCGTCCAGCATCAGAATTTCTGGCTGCGTCACCATGCAGCGAGCGATCTCCAGCCGACGCTGGTCACCGTAGGCCAGGTTACTGGCCTGACGGTTAGCGTGCTCAAGCAGCCCAATACGCTCAAGCCAGGTGGCGGCGCGGTCCAGCGCTTCACTCTGTGCGCGCTTGAAAGACGGGGTTTTCAGCAGGCCGGAGAAGACGCCGGTTTTCAGTTGCTGATGCTGTGCCACCAGCAGGTTTTCAATCACCGTCATTTCGCGGAACAGACGCACGTGCTGGAAGGTACGCACCACGCCCATGCGGGCGATTTGCTGACCCGGCAATCCTTCCAGGTGCTGGTCGCGCAACATAATGGTGCCGCCAGTCGGTTTGTAGAAACCGGTCAGGCAGTTAAAGACCGTGGTTTTACCAGCGCCATTCGGGCCAATCAGCGAAACAATTTCCTGAGGATGCAGCTCCAGCGCCACGTTGTTGACCGCCAGCAGGCCGCCAAAACGCATCATCAGGCCGTTAACGGATAATAATGGCTGACTCATGCCTGCTCTCCTTCTTTCGCTTTCCCGCTTTTCAGTTTCAACTGTGGACGGGTCATCGGCAGAAGCCCCTGAGGGCGCCAGATCATCATCAGCACCATCAATCCACCGAGCATCAACATGCTGTATTCATTGAAGTCACGCATCAGCTCACGCGATACCACCAGCAGGATGGCTGCGAGGATCACCGCAAACTGCGAGCCCATACCGCCCAGCACCACAATCGCCAGCACGAAAGCCGATTCGGCAAAGGTGAACGATTCCGGGCTGACAAAGCCCTGGCGCGCAGCAAACAGCGTTCCGGCAAAACCAGCAAACGCGGCACTGATGGTAAAGGCGGTCAGCTTGATGCGCGTCGGGCTTAAGCCCAGCGAGCGGCAGGCAATTTCATCTTCACGCAGCGCTTCCCACGCACGCCCCAGCGGCATACGCAGCAGACGGTTAATCACAAACAGCGAGAAGACCACCAGCAGCAGTGCCACCAGATAGAGGAAAATCACGCGGTCGGACGGGTCGTACTTCATGCCAAAGAAATTACTGAAGGTATCCCAGCCGCCTTCACGGGCGCTGCGGCTGAACTCCAGACCGAACAGAGTCGGTTTCGGGATCTGGCTGATACCATTCGGGCCGCCGGTCACTTCGGTATTGTTAAGTAGCAGGATACGGACAATTTCACCAAAGCCTAAGGTCACAATCGCCAGATAGTCACCGCGCAGCCGCAGTACCGGGAAGCCGAGCAGGAAGCCGGCCGCTGCCGAAACCAGCCCAGCTATTGGCAGACAGGTCCAGAAACCCAGACCGTAATAATGGTTCAGCAACGCAAAGGTATAAGCACCTATGGCATAGAAGCCGCCGTAACCCAGCACCAGCAGGCCAGACAGCCCCACCACCACGTTCAACCCCAGGCCGAGGATGATGTAAATCATGGTCAGGGTGGCAATATCCACCGTGCCGCGCGACACCATAAACGGCCACGCCACGGCAATCACCAGCAGCGCAATCAGGAACAGCTTTTGTTTTACGGTTGAGCCGTCGATCGCGGGCAGAATAAACTTCGGCCCGGAGACGCTTTTGAGCCCTTTCTGGAACAGCGGGCGTAGCATCTGAAACAGGAACACCACCGCCGTGCCGATAAAGATCCACTGCCAGCGGATATCCGCCGCGCTACCGACCACCAGTTTGGTGCCGTCGAGTTGCAGTTGAACGCCCATAAAGACGCCCGCCAGCACAAAGAACATCGCCGCCGACAGCAGCGCCATCGCAAATTGCATCGGTTTCATACTTTCTCTACCTCCGGGCGACCCAGGATGCCAGTCGGCATTACCAGCAGCACCACGATCAGCAGCGCGAACGACACCACGTCTTTGTATTCAGTACTCAAATACGCCGACGACAGCGCTTCTGCGATGCCAAGGATCAGCCCGCCAATCATCGCCCCTGGAATGCTACCGATGCCACCAAGTACGGCGGCAGTAAAGGCTTTCATCCCGGCCATAAAACCGATGTATGGGTTAATCACGCCGTAGAACTGGCCCAGCAGCACGCCCGCCACCGCCGCCATTGCCGCGCCGATAACAAACGTCAACGCAATCACGCGGTCGGTGTTAATGCCGAGCAGGCTGGCCATTTTCAGGTCTTCCGCACAGGCACGACAAGCGCGCCCCATGCGTGAATAACGGATAAACAGCGTCAGCGCCAGCATGGCAACAAAGGTCACAATCCAGATAACCAGCTGCATAGTGGTGATAGATGCAGAGAAGTTCTCGCTGCTGCCAACAATCCACTGGCCGTTAAACAGGCTTGGCAGCGCCACGTCGCGTGAGCCTTCAGTCAGGCTGACGTAGTTTTGCAGGAAGATTGACATCCCGATAGCGGAGATCAGCGCAATCAGACGCTTGGAGCTACGCACCGGGCGGTAGGCCACCCGTTCGATGCTCCAGCCATAGGCGCTGGCAATCACAATTGCCCCGACGAAGCCCGCGGCAACCAGCAGCCAGCCGGTGTCGATGCCCATCATCATCAGCGCGGCTATGATCATAAAGGAGACATAACTACCGATCATGTACACCTCGCCGTGGGCGAAGTTGATCATGCCGATAATCCCGTACACCATGGTGTAACCGATGGCGATCAGTGCATAGGTGCTTCCCAGCGTTACGCCGTTAAACATCTGCTGCACGAAGTAGAGAACTTGCTCTGACATAAATTAGCCTTTTGCTACCCCCGCGGATCTACGCCCGCCAGGGGAAAATGAAGGTTACTTCGCCACCGTGGACGAGCCGTCGGCATGCCACTGGAAGACACCAAATTCAAATCCTTTCAGATCGCCTTTGTCATCCCAGGAAAGCGGCCCAATCACGGTTTTCGCGCCGTTCGCTTTTAAGTCTTTAATTAGCGCCAGCGGCTCATCACTGCCGGTGCGTTCCATGGCGGTAGCCAGAGACTGGACGGCAGCGTATGTGATCCAAACATACGGGCCGCTTGGATCTTTCTTCTGCGCTTTCAGGGCATCGACGATAGCGCTGTTTGCCGGATCCTGGTCATAACGTTTTGGCATGGTCACCAGCATGCCTTCACCCGCATCGCCCGCAATGTTCGACAGCGAAGCGTTACCCACACCTTCTGGGCCCATAAACTGGGTTTTCAGGCCAACCGAACGCGCCTGGCGCAGCATCTGCCCCATTTCCGGGTAGTAGCCGCCGTAATACACGAAGTCGATGTTCTCTTTTTGCAGACGGGCGAGCAGCGCGGAGAAATCTTTTTCACCGGCGGTAATGCCGTCGAAGAAGACGACATTGGCTTTCGCTGCCTTCAGGCTTTCCTGAACAGAACGCGCCAGGCCTTCACCGTATTGCTGTTTGTCGTGGATGATAGCGATGCGCTGAGGCTTCACTTTTTCCACGATATATTTTGCAGCCGTCGGCCCCTGAGAAGAGTCGAGACCTGCGGTACGCATGATGTATTGATAGCCGCGCTGAGTCAGCTCTGGGTTGGTCGCCCCCGGAGAGATCATCAGAATGCCTTCGTCTTCATAGATATCTGAAGCGGGCTGCGTGGAGGAAGAACACAGGTGGCCGATAACGTATTTAATGCCGTCGTTGACGATTTTGTTGGCCACCGCCACAGCTTGTTTTGGATCGCAGGCGTCGTCGTACTCAACGCCGACCAGCTTGTCGCCCTTGATACCGCCCTTGGCATTGATGTCTTTAATGGCCTGACGTGCGCCATTGAACTCCATATCGCCCCACTGCGCGACCGGGCCGGACATCGCCCCAACCACCGCAACTTTGATATCGTCAGCCATCGCCGTCTGAGACATAGCCAGCGCGATCATCCCTGCGATTACTGTTTTTGTATTCCTTTTCATACTTCGGGATCCCCATTCGTGATGTCGTGTTTACACGTCGTGGCGTGTATATATTTTGTAATTACATGGTTAAAAAGCATTCTGTACTTTTACTATACAACGCTATTTTTGCCATTATCTTTAATGGGTTAGCGAAGCTTTTTGACCAAATACAGACTAAATTCTCTATTTTTCAGTCTATTAAGAAAAGATAATATTCTGATTTTTACCATAGATAAACAAAAATAAGTCCACTTTTCAGCATAAAATAACGACACAAAGGGCCGAATAAAACGCTGGTTATCAGGTTAAAATACTGGGTATTTTTCGATCCATAATGTTTCAAACTGCCTGAGCGGGTATCGAAAAATTAATCACCTGTCTGAAGCGCCAAAAAGAGAAAGCCTCCAGCAGAATAAATTGAGTACACTGACCGCAATTTTTTAGATTCGAGCAAGCCGCAAATGAAACTGACCATCATCCGTTTAGAGACCTTTAGCGACCAGGACACAATCTGCTTGAGTAAGATTTGGCCCACTTCCATCCCTGACGAGCGGTCGCTTGATGACGCGCACCGTCTTTACGCCGCTCGCTTTAACGAGCGTCTGCTCGCCGCCGTGCGCGTGACGCTTGGCGAAACACAGGGCGTTCTGGAGGATTTATGCGTACGCGAAATTACCCGCCGTCGTGGTGTGGGTCAGTATCTGGTGGAAGAGGTGATGGCTGATAATCCGCAGATTAGTCGTTGGGTTCTAACGAAGGCGAGTCTGGAAATGGCGGCATTTGCTAAAGCGTTAGGGTTTGTTTTACAAGGTGAAGATTGGGTTAAAGAGTAGAGCCCGATCCCGGCGGCGCTGCGCTTGGCCGGGCTACGAAGGATCGGTAGCCCGGCCAAGCGCAGCGCCGCCGGGAAAGCTCAAATATTACTTAGCGTCGGTCGCCGTACCGTTGGCATGCCAGTTGAAGATGCCGAATTCGAAGCCTTTCAAGTCACCTTTCTCATCCCATGACAGCGGCCCCATCACGGTATCAACGGTGCTGGCCTTCAGGTATTTTGCAATCTCAGCCGGATCGTCTGAATGGTTCAGACCCGCCTGCAGAGATTGCAGCGCCGCGTAGGTGGTCCAGACGAATGCTCCGCTTGGATCCTGTTTCTTGGCTTTGATCGCATCTACAATCGGTTTGTTTGCCGGAAGCTGGTCGTAGTTCTTCGGCTTAGTCACCAGCAGGCCTTCCGCAGATTCACCGGCAATGTTAGACAGCGACACATTCGCTACACCTTCTGGACCCATGAATTGGGTTTTCAGGCCAGCCGCACGAGCCTGACGCAGGATCTGCCCCATTTCCGGGTGATAGCCACCGAAGTACACGAAGTCGATATTTTCTTTCTTCAGACGCGCCACCAGGGTGGAGAAATCTTTTTCACCAGCAGTGACACCGTCAAAGAAGACCACATTCGCGCCGCCTTTCTTCAGACCGTCTTGCACCGAACGCGCCAGACCTTCACCGTACTGCTGCTTGTCATGCACAATAGCAATGCGCTGTGGCTTCACTTTGTCGATGATGTATTTTGCCGCCGTTGGGCCCTGGTCAGAGTCCAGACCGGTGGTGCGCAGAATCAGTTTATAACCACGCGCGGTCAGCTCCGGTGCGGTCGCCGCCGGGGTGATCATCAGAATACCTTCGTCTTCATAGATATCGGACGCAGGCTGGGTGGAAGAGGAGCACAGGTGACCGATGACGTACTTGATGCCGTCGTTGACCACTTTGTTCGCGACAGCCACCGCTTGTTTCGGGTCACAGGCATCATCATATTTGACGATTTCCAGCTTGTTGCCTTTGATGCCGCCCTTGGCGTTAATGTCGGATACTGCTTGTTCTGCACCGCTAAATTCCTGATCGCCATACTGCGCAACCGGGCCAGACATTGCCCCCACGACAGCAATTTTAATATTTTCTGCTAATGCCATATTGCTGAATGCCAGTGCAATACATCCTGCCAGTAACGCTTTACCCTTCATATTCATCCTGAGGTTCCCCATTGTTATGGTTATTGCATTTGTTGTGATGTTGTTATTTAGCACATTATTCTTACATCACTCTTACGGTGAGTATAAGATATTAGTATAGTGGGAGTATGCGGGTGCTTTTGCAGCATACTCTGCTAAAACATACCCCATTTTTATGGATTTGAAACGTTTATTTTGACGGATTTGTAACGTAAAAATGACAAAAAACGGCGAGCCGGGGTGGATGAAATGTTGGGTGTATCCCCGGCGGCGCTGCGCTTGGCCGGGCTACGGAAAGTGATTTCATTTTGTTGCAGGCAATGTAGCCCGGCCAGGCGCAGCGCCGCCGGGAAGGGCTCAATTATTCGGTTAATGCCCGACGAATCACCTCCAGCGCTTGCTGGAACTGCTTCTCAGGGATGGTGAGCGGATACAGGAAGCGAATCACGTTACCGTAGACACCACAGCTCAGCAGCAGCACGCCTTCAGCCAGCGCGCGTTCCTGAACGAGTTTGGTGAACTCCGGCGACGGCTCCTGGGTTTGCGGGTCAATAAACTCGATCGCCACCATTGAACCCACACCGCGCACATCGGCAATCGCCGGGCAGCTCACGCGCGCGGCATTCAATACTTCAATCAAATGGTGGCCCAGATGATTTGCCCGAGTACACAGTGCCTCTTCTTCAATCACGTCCAGTACCGCGAGCGCAGCCGCAATCGCCAGCGGATTACCGGCGTAGGTACCACCAAGCCCACCGGGAGCGGGAGCATCCATCACGTCCGCACGCCCAACGACGCCGGAGAGCGGGAATCCCCCTGCCAGGCTTTTTGCCATAGTGATGAGATCGGGCTTAACGCTATGGTGCTCCATCGCAAACAGCTTACCGGTGCGGGCAAAGCCGGTCTGCACTTCGTCGGCAATCAACAAAATGCCGTGGGTATCGCATAGCGCGCGCAATCCCTGCATAAAATCAGCAGGTGCGACAACAAAGCCCCCTTCCCCCTGGATTGGCTCAAGAATAATCGCGGCGACCTGATCCGGGCTAATATCCGCTTTAAAAATCTGGGCCAGGCTTTTTAACGCCATCTCCGTGGTAATACCGTGGGCAGCATTCGGGTAGACTCCGTGGTAGACCGAGCCGGGGAACGGGCCGAAGCCGATTTTATAAGGCGCCACTTTGCCGGTCAGCGCCATGGTCATAAAGGTGCGCCCATGGAAGCCGCCGCCAAAGGTAATCAGTCCTGGACGTTTAGTGTAGGCGCGGGCAATTTTCACCGCATTTTCTACCGCTTCCGCGCCTGTGCTAAAGAATGCCGTTTTAGCATCTCCTTCAATGGGCGCTACGGCATTAATACGTTCTGCTAATGATACATAGCTTTCATAGGGGACAATCTGGTAGGCGGTATGGGTGAATGCCTTGAGTTGGTTCTCGACGGCCGCAATCACCTGCGGATGACGGTGACCGGTATTGAGCACCGCAATCCCGGCGGCAAAATCAATATACTCATTACCTTCAATATCCCACAGCGTGGCATTTTCCGCGCGTTCCGCGTAGAAACCACACATCACGCCAACACCGCGTGGCGTGGCCTGTAAACGCCGATGATTCAGTGACTCGTTACTCACGTATACCCCCTGCCGTTAAAAGACGGAAAAATACATAGCGCGAATACTCAAAATCATTCAAGTTGCATCAAGCTGGCAAGAGAGTGAATCCCCGGGAGCGTACAGAAGTACGTGACTGGGGTAAACGAACGTAGCCAACGCAGAGGCAACTTGAAGGATGAAGAGTATATTTAGTCTTTGCCATCGGCTTCATTAGCGCCAGCGGTAAAAGGGAAATAAACAGAGGAAAGCGTGATGACGGTGGGATTATCGGAGTGACGAACCCGTAGGCCCGATAAGCGTAGCGCCATCGGGCAGATCGCCGGATGGCGGCTGTACCTTATCCGGCCTACAAAAAACAAAACCCCCGAATTTACATTCGAGGGTTCATTGGGCGCGTTGAAAAAATCAGGCTTCGATAGCCGCACGCAGTTTTTTCATCGCATTCTTTTCAAGCTGGCGAACACGCTCGGCGGAAACGCCATAACGGTCGGCCAGTTCTTGCAGCGTAGACTTGTTGTCTTCGTCCAGCCAGCGGGCGCGGATGATGTCCTGGCTACGTTCGTCCAGGCCCTGCATCGCGTCGGTCAGCTTGTTCGCTGCCTGCTCTTCCCAGTTATCGTCTTCAATGCCGTCAGCAAAGTTAGACGATTTATCCTGCAGATAGAGCACCGGTGCAACGGCATGGCTTTCGGAATCGTCGTCAGAAGACATATCAAACGCCATGTCCTGTGCCGACATACGAGATTCCATTTCGCGCACGTCTTTGCTGGAAACGCCCAGCTCACGCGCTACCATCTCAACTTCATCCTGGTTAAACCAGCCCAAACGCTGCTTGTTTTTACGCAGGTTAAAGAACAGCTTACGCTGTGCTTTGGTGGTGGCGACTTTCACAATACGCCAGTTACGCAGCACGTATTCGTGGATTTCGGCTTTGATCCAATGCACGGCAAAGGAGACCAGGCGCACACCCACTTCAGGGTTGAAGCGACGCACTGCTTTCATCAGGCCAATGTTACCTTCCTGAATCAAGTCTGCCTGCGGAAGGCCATAGCCCGAATAATTACGAGCAATATGAACAACAAAGCGCAGGTGTGACAGGATCAGCGTTTTCGCTGCTTCCAGATCGCCCTCATAATGCAGTCTTTCAGCCAGCGCCTTTTCTTCATCAGCCGTCAACATCGGCCATGTGTTCGCAGCCCGGATATAAGATTCCAGGTTACCGACAGGGGCTAACGCTAAATTACGCATATCTTTGATCATTCAAATCCTCTCAATTCACTTCATGCTGGCGGAGGCTTGTCGACATACGCAACAAACATGCCAGGCTCTAGCTGCGAGAATAACATCCGCTCTTTTATCAGACAGTGAGTTTATCCACAAGTTCAGTGCAACAGTGTGAACAAATTACGCACAAAATGTGACACGCGATAGCCGCGAGGGCAGAAAGATGGGGTTTATAACACATCCCCCGCGGACGGAAGTCGTCGCAGGGGATGATTATAACAGAACTTTTTTAATCGGGGGTAAAGTGGCGTAAATGTTGTACTGTGGCAAGCCACGCTGCCACCCAGCCAATCATTGAACTCAGCAGCAGTAACAGCAAACACTCGTCAAACGACAGGCCACTTAGCTCAAACTGCGTGCCAAATACCCGCGCCACTTCGGTGACTGCCGATGACAGACGCATCACCAGAATTTCCGACAAAATCAACGACAAGAATGCGCCGGAGAAGCCGAGCAACGCACCGCCGTAAAGGAACGGACGCAGGATAAAGCCATCCGTCGCACCAATCAGTTTCTGCACGTTGATGCTGTCACGACGAGCGAAGATGCTCAGACGCACGCTGTTACCAATGACGAGGAAGACTGCCGCCACCATCAGTACGCCGATCATTGCCGACACACGCCCTACCAGACCGGTTATCGACGCCAGACGGGAGAACCAGCTGTCATCCATACGCACTTCGTTAACGCCCTGCACCTGCGCCACACGGTCACGCAGGGTATTTAAAGCATCGGTTGTCTGGAAGTCGATTTTCGGGATCACCACCGCCACAGCGGGCAGCGGGTTCTCTTCGAGCATATCCAGCGCACCGCCAAAGCCCGACCAGTTCCGGAATTCACCCAATGCTTCATCGCGTGAAAGGTAATTGACCTTATCGACGCCCTGTTCGGCCTGAAGCTGCCCCACGACTCTGGCGGCCGCATCGTCATCCAGCGTTTTTTCCAGATAGACGGTGATCTGCGGTGACGGATAGTACTGTGAAGCCGCGGTATTGACGTTCTTGTAGACCATGTAACACACGCTTGGCAGCGTCAGAGAGATGGCGATAACCATCACCGTCAGGAAGGTGGCAAGCGGTTTGCTTTTCAGATCCTGAACGGCGCCCTGCCAGGCGTAACGTACCTGCTCGTTGAAAACGTTGGTTTTACGCGAGTTCGGTTTAGGTGCCGGCTTGCCGCGCTTTGGTGCCTGACGTCCGTTATCGCCAGAGGCCGTCACCGATTTACGGAAACGGTCAAGACGACCGCCGAACTGGCGAATCTGGTTGATTGCATCGCGCTTATTCACTCGTCAGGCCTCCATGCAAGTGACCTTCGCTCAGCGTCAGCATGCGGTACGAACGACGCGAGATCAGGTTCAGGTCGTGCGTGGCCATCAGCACCGTTACGCCGACGCGGTTAAATTCTTCAAACAGGCGCAGAATACCTTCCGATAGCGCATCATCAAGGTTACCGGTCGGTTCATCCGCCAGCAGTACGGCGGGTTTATTCACCACCGCGCGGGCAATCCCTACGCGCTGCTGTTCACCGCCGGAGAGCTGAATCGGGAGGTTTTTCGCTTTATCGAGCAGACCGACTTTATCCAGCGCCGCCGAGACGCGACGACGAATGTCATCGTAGCTAGCACCCGCGATAATCAGCGGGATTGCCACGTTATCAAACACGGTACGGTCCATCAGCAAATGGTGATCCTGGAAAATCATACCGATCTGGCGACGCAAAAACGGCACCTCACGGTTTTTCAGGCGGCTGATATCATGGCCACCAAATAAAATTTTCCCGGCGCTTGGCCGCTCAATCCCACAGATAAGCTTCAGCAAAGTACTTTTACCTGCACCGGAATGACCGGTCAGGAATGCCATCTCGCCTGGCTGCAGGTGGAAAGTGACACCCTGCAGCGCTTGTCTCCCGCCGAGATAGGCTTTGCTGACGTGTTCAAAGCGAATCATGATTAATCCTCTCGGGCAAAAAGTGCCTCAATAAAATCGCCCGCTTTAAACGGACGTAAGTCCTCAATACGTTCGCCGACACCGATATAACGAATCGGGATGCCGAACTGGTCTGCCACGGAGAATATCACCCCACCTTTGGCAGTCCCGTCGAGTTTGGTCAGCGTGATGCCGGTCAGGCCCACCGCTTCATGGAACAGTTTGGCCTGGCTGATAGCATTCTGCCCGGTACTGGCATCAAGCGTCAGCATCACTTCATGCGGCGCATCGACGTCCAGTTTTTTCATCACGCGGACAATTTTCTTCAGTTCTTCCATCAGATGCGACTTGTTCTGCAAGCGCCCGGCGGTATCTGCAATCAACACATCGACGTTACGCGCTTTCGCCGCCTGAATGGCATCGAAAATAACCGAAGCGGAATCCGCACCGGTATGCTGGGCAATCACCGGAATGTTGTTGCGCTCACCCCAAACCTGGAGTTGCTCAACGGCGGCCGCACGGAAGGTATCGCCTGCCGCCAGCATCACCGTTTTGCCCTGCTGCTCGAACTGACGCGCCAGCTTGCCGATGGTGGTGGTTTTACCCACACCGTTCACACCCACCATTAAAATAACAAACGGGGTTTTGCCTTCAATATTAAGCGGTTCGTCCACTTTTGCGAGGATTTCACCCATTTCATCTTTCAGCAGGCCGTAAAGCGCTTCGGCATCATGCAGCTGTTTGCGGCTGGCGGTTTCCGTCAGGCTGGCGATGATCTTACGGGTGGTATCCACGCCGACATCGGCAATCAACAACTGCTCTTCCAGCTCTTCAAACAGATCGTCGTCTATTTTCTTGCCGCGGAATAGACTGATAAATCCGGAACCGAGATTTTCTTTGGTTTTTAACAGGCTGCGTTTCAGGCGCGCGAAGAAACCTTCTTTAGTCGGTTTTTCCTGCTCTTGCTGCTGGGCTACGGACTCTTCTTCCGCAGCTTCAGCTTGCGGCTGGGCTTCCAGCGCCTGGGCTTCGAGTTCTTCGTCAGTCAGCTCGGCTTCTGCAATCTCTTCTGGCGCAACGGTTTCAACAACCGGCAGTTCTTCAACCAGTACGGGCGTAACATCTTCAGCTACCGGCGGCTCTTCAACGGCGGCTGGTGCGTTATCTTCAACGACCGGCAGTTCTTCCACCAGAACCGGCGCGACATCTTCAGCTACCGGCGGCTCTTCAACGGCGGCTGGCGCGTTATCTTCAACGACCGGCAGTTCTTCCACCAACACGGGCGCGACATCTTCAGCTACCGGCGGCTCTTCGACGGCAGCTGGCGCGTTGTCTTCAACGACCGGCAGTTCTTCCACCAGAACCGGCGTAACGTCTTCAGCCACTGGCTGTACGGCTTCGCTCTGGGCAACCTGCTCGGTCACGTCAACGACATCGGCGGCGAAAACTTCACTCTCTTCAACCGTATGCGGCGCAGGGGTCTCTTCAGCGATCGTTTCCGACTCGACGTTTGCTGGAGTCTCTTCAACAACCGGTGTATCAGCGACAACAGCCGACTCGTCTACCGTCGACTGCTCTTCAATTTTTTCTTCTGATTCAACAACCTGATCCTGTTCTTTTTGACCAAAGCCCAGCCAGGAAAAAAAACCACGTTTTTTCTCTTTTGCCATTTGCGACCACACTCCCCGTTGCTAATTGATGGCGCCACTTCGCCATAATCGACGCGAAGGCTGAAATAATGATGAAATTAGTCGGTTAGTCTACCACTTAACTTCCCTGGCTTCACCGCTTTCACCCGGCCGACCAGATCGCTAGAATAGCAGGCTGAAAGAGCGATCAGAGCGAGCAAATGAAAAAACCAACCTCCGGCGGCAGTGGCCAGATCCGCATTATTGGCGGGCAGTGGCGCGGCCGTAAACTTCCTGTCCCCGACAGCCCAGGTCTTAGACCCACCACCGACCGCGTGCGTGAAACCCTTTTTAACTGGCTGGCCCCGTCGATGGTTGACGCCCGCTGCCTGGATCTCTTCGCTGGAAGCGGTGCGCTGGGGCTCGAAGCCCTCTCTCGCTACGCCGCCAGCGCGACGCTGCTGGAGATGGAGCGTCACGTTGCTCAGCAACTGCAAAAAAATCTCGCGACGCTCAATGCAACGCAGGGAAAAGTGGTGAACACCAACACTCTCACTTTCCTTGCCCAAAACGGGACGCCGCACGATGTGGTGTTTGTCGACCCGCCGTTTCGTAAAGGATTACTTGAAGAGACGTTAAACCTGCTGGAAACAAACGGCTGGCTGGCGAATAACGCGCTAATCTACGTAGAAAGCGAAGTGGAAAACGGCCTGCCGCCGGTTCCCGCCAATTGGGATCTGCATCGGGAAAAAATTGCCGGGCAGGTGGCATATCGCCTCTATCATCGTGAAGTGCAGGGAGAAAAGGATGCTGATTAATCTGGGTCGTTTGTTGATGCTCTGCGTATGGGGATTCCTGCTGTTGAATTTATTCCAGCCGTTCCCGCGCCCGCTGAATATTTTCGTCAACGTCGCGCTAATCTTTATGGTGCTGATGCACGGCATGCAGATGGCGTTATTGCAGTCTACGATGCCCAAAGACGGTCCGCAGATGACGCGTGGCGAGAAGGTACGCATCTTCCTGTTCGGCGTGTTTGAACTGCTGATATGGCAGAAGAAAATTAGCGCGGATCTGAAGAAGAAAAAGTAATGGGAAGGCCCGATGAGGATGAACTTATCGGGCGTTAAGTGCCACCACTTTTCTATTGATGTGTCGGGATGGAATCGAGTTTGTCATTCAATTCTTTTACTGCTTTTACTCCTCCATTCTCCCAGGCTATTTTCATTTGCTCGCAAATTGATTTATTTTTTGCGTAGTAAATTCCTGAGAATGCCCCACTGCCCTGACAGTAAGTATAATCAGTACTGAGGGGGTAGATGTTTAGCACGATTGAAAGAACAGTACCGAATACAATTGCGAGCCCCCCATATCCCAGAGCAATAATCAACCCATGGTAGAGAAACCTGTAGGGCATCAGGCCCCTTGAGCAAACTACGCACAAATAGAAAAAAACATAATAAATGCCAGTAGGCAGAACAAGGAAAATAGGTATTGAACGCCAGTTAAGGTAGACAATACTTCTGGATTTCACAATCCCCATAATATCATCAATTGCTATTTCGTAGGCATCATAAAGCCCATAGGAAATAAATGCCATAACCAACAAAATTACAGCCCTGATTTTTACAGGTGTACGTAAGTCCAACTTAATACTCCCCTCGCAGTATATTCCTACCAATACCCAATGAGTGTTTATTATTCCACTCTTCAACCCGTTGTTGTTCTTTTAATCCATTACGGACGCATTCAATTAATTGTTTTGACAATTTATTATTTTCATCAAAACCAGCAAGATTATTAGTAATAATAAACCCAATAACGACGAAAATTACAATCTCACCCCATATTGGCACAGCCAAACTTGCAGATAATGCCCCTGTGAATAGCGCCACGGCCCCCGCAATCACCTTAGTAGCAAAAATCGTCACCACCACCTTCGCCACATCCATGGTGATATTCCCCAAAAAGGCGGCAACATCATGATCGGATCGGAAGATTAACTCTATCAACCGCCAGCAAGCCGAAAACCAGATGCAAAACTTTGCCCCAGTAATCAATCCGGCGCGAAGCCCGGCTTTCCCAATACCTAGCTGCAGAACTTTTGGGTGGTTGATGCTGTAACGAGTACCGTTAAGAATCCGCCGTAGAGAGGGATAGCCCGTAATTTTCACATACATCTTCCCGCCATAAGCGTATTGAATAGCTTTGATCCCCCGCCCCTTAAGCGTGAATACAATCCTGCCAGCATCCCGATACGAAAACAGTTTTGAAATATTCGCCGTACCGCCCGCTGCATCTTTAATATTGCCTGCATAGGTGGTAACTCGCGACATGCCATCACTTCTTAACAGATCGTCAATAACACCCTGTGCTTCCTCAAGCGACAGCAACATGATGTGTTGCGCATCTTTATCTAATCGCTCTTTGAGTGCTCGGATATCATCCTCAAAACGTCTGGCAAGTTGCCAGTTATTTCCCCGAAGAATGCTTTGTGCATTCTTATCGGCCCAGTTTGAATAGTTTCCCATTTTCTCACACCTAAACTTTGAGGGTTCAATAATTACTATTCATGGAGCCGAATGGAGTCCAACTTGTCATTTAGCATTTGAATAGCAAAATAATTTTCATTTTCTTGTGCAATTTTCAGTTGCTCGCAAATCTGCTCTGTTTTGGTGTAATACGTTCCAGCCATTGGGCCAGAGCGTAAACATTGAACGTAATTTGTACCAAGAGGATAAAACATAACAACAAATGATATTACATTACCCATTATAAATGCCGCACCAGCGTAGTAATATGAAATAAGCAATCCCTTTCCAAGTATTGCTGGCAACTTTAAATTATACGAAAGGAAAGCAAATATAAACATAAAATCAAAATAAACCATTGTCGGGATGAATAAAATTATTGGAGGATAATACCAGTGATAATAAACAATACTCCTTGACATCAATAAATCCATAACACCCGTTATGCTACTGCAGTAGGCTAACCATGTAAATCCGATGCAGACACAACCAGCAGTAAAAAGTTGCCCGCGTTTTTTTAGATTGTCGACATTTATCATTTGAGTAAAACCGTTCATCTTAATAAAACCCGCGAAGTATTGAGTTAGTGAACGGCGTACTATTTCGTAAATTATAATCTTCAATTCTTTGTCTTTCTTTAAAACCAGTACGAATACAGTTTATGAGTTTCTCTGATAACTTATATCTCTTATCCAGATAGTCAAGACCTACAACAATACCTACACCAAGCATAACAACAATAACAATCCCCCCCCATATTGGTACAACCAAACTTACCGGTAAAAAACCAGAAAAAATAGATACTCCCCCCATAATCACCTCAGTAGAAAAAATAGTCACCACCACCTTAGCCACATCCATGGTGATATTCCCCAAAAAGGCGGCAACATCATGATCGGATCGGAAGATTAACTCTATCAACCGCCAGCAAGCCGAAAACCAGATGCAAAACCTTGCCCCAGTAATCAATCCGGCTCGGAGTCCGGCCTTACCAATACCTAGCTCCAGAACTTTTGGGTGGTTGATGCCATAACGGGTACCGTTAAGAATCCGTCGTAGAGAGGGATAGCCAGTAATTTTCACATACATCTTCCCGCCATAAGAGTATTGAATAGCTTTAATCCCCCGCCCCTTAAGCGTGAATACAATCCTGCCAGCATCACGATACGAAAACAGTTTTAAAATATTGGTCGTGCCGCCCGCCGCATCTTTAATATTCCCTGCATAAGTGGTAACCCGAGACATACCATCGCTTCTTAGCAGATCGTCGATAACACTCTGCGCTTCCT
>Ga0308165_1000898_pt1 | contig 46026 bp, 42 predicted proteins | sample PhyWR2_FD_201032 | JGI IMG/M metagenome (GOLD analysis project Ga0308165, IMG submission 201032) | Phyllosphere microbial communities from UC Gill Tract Community Farm, Albany, California, United States - DLSLW.R2 | ecosystem: Host-associated > Plants > Phyllosphere > Unclassified | place: USA... | reverse complement strand
AGAGTGAAGTAGGAAATCGGCGGCAGGGAAGGGAGCGAGTTCGCTGTCGAACGGGGGCTAAAGCCCCCGTGACAATGGGTAAATTCCTACATGTTTTGCAGACGTCAGGATCACTGCCGGGTTTGCGGCGAATTCGGGTTGTGTTGGGTGTGTTTGGGCCCGGCCACCAGCCAGGCGAGCAGGCCGAACAGGGGGACGAAGACGATGAAGACGATCCACAACAGTTTGTTGCTGGATTTGCCTTCGGCTTTGCGGACTTTGTTGATGGCCCAGATTTCCGCGATCACCAAAATGGCGGCGAGTACGATCCAGATGGTTTCGATGTGCATGGGTTGCCCTCCTGATGGTCTTTGCTTTAGGTGGGCTGGTGTGGGTGGGGTTCATTAAATTTTTGTGGGTGTGGGTTGGGCCCTGACCGTTGGAGTTTCATCGGCTGTCAGGGCCCTATCGCGAGCAAGCTCGCTCCTACAGGGGGGCGGTGTTGTTTAAAGGGTGGCGAGTTTGCCGGTGTCGAGGCGGCGTTTGTAGGCGCTGTCGCGGTTGGCGAGCCAGTAGTAGAGCGGCGAGGTGATGAGCAGGCCGACCAGCCAGGACAGGTCCGCGCCGTTGATGTGGGCGCTGATCGGGCCGACGTACAGCGGCGTGTTCATGAACGGGATCTGCACCACGATGCCGATGGCGTAGGCCAGCAGGGCTTGGGGGTTGTAGCGCCCGTAAATGCCGCCGTCGACCTTGAAGATCGAGTTGATGTCGTAGTTGCCTTTGTGGATGGCGTAGAAGTCGATCAGGTTGATTGCGGTCCACGGCACCAGCACGACGAGCAACACCAGGACCATGTCCACGAAGTGGCCGATGAAGTTGGCCGAGGCGCCGACGGCGGCGAAACAGCAGGCGGCGAGGATGATGATCGACAGTACCGCGCGGCTTTTGGCGGTGGGGATCCAGCGCCAGGCGAAGGTTTGTATCAAGGTGATCACCGACAGCACGGCGCCGTAGAGGTTGAGGGCGTTGTGGCTGATGACGCTGAGCAAGAACAGCACGAGCATCAGCGGGCCGATGGAACCGGTGGCGAGTTTTACGGCGTCCATGGTGTCCATGCCTTCGGGGGTGGCGAGCACGGCGACCGCGCCGAAGATGAACGACAGGCTGGAGCCGAGCACGGTGCCGAGATAAGTGGTCCAGAACGTCGCGGCGACGGGCACGTTGGCCGGCAGATAGCGCGAGTAGTCGGACACGTACGGCGCGAAGGCGATCTGCCACAGCGCAGCCAGCGAGACGGTGGCAAGCCAGCCGGAGATGTTGAAGCTGCCGCGGGTAAGGAAGTCGGCCGTCTGCACGTGGGTGAAGATGTAGCCGAAGCCGAGCACGATGCCGGCGCCCAGCACCCAGGTGCCGATGCGGTTGAGTACATGGATGAAGCGGTAACCGATGATGCCGATGATCCCGGAACCCAGGGCGCCGATGACAATGCCGACCGGCACGGGCACGCTGTCGACCACCCCGTGCAGGGATTTGCCGGCCAGCACGATGTTGGAGGCGAAGAAGCCGATGTACATGATGCCGGCGATCAACACCACCAGCAGCGCGCCGAGCGAACCGAATTGCGCCCGACTCTGGATCATTTGCGGGATGCCCATCTGCGGGCCCTGTGCCGAGTGCAGCGCCATCAGCACGCCGCCAACCAAATGGCCAACGAGAATGGCGACGATGCCCCATACCAGATTCAGATGGAACATCTGCACGCCGAGGGCGCCGGTGACGATGGGCAGCGGGGCGATGTTGCCGCCGAACCAGAGGGTGAACAAGTCACGGGTCTTGCCGTGGCGATCTTCGGGCGGGACGTAGCCGATGGTGTGTTTTTCGATGAGCGGGGTGGAGGTTGCTGCTTCGGTAACCATGACGAACTCCAAGGCGATTTTGAGTACGTGGACGTACTTCGGTGTGCGCCGCGCGCAGGCGGTGCTTTTCTTGTTGGAGTCGATGATGTGGGGTGGTGGGGCAGAGATAAATTAGTAAGTTTGTGGGTATAAACATTAAAAAATGTGGGTCGGTTGATGACTTCAAAACAGCACAAAACCCCTGTAGGAGCGAGCTTGCTCGCGATGGCGGCGCATCAGTCATAATGATTTCGACTGACACACCCTCATCGCGAGCAAGCTCGCTCCTACAGGGGGTAATGGGTGTTCTGAGATCGGCTATTCGCTAATCCATCGCACCATCCTCAACAGCATTTCATCACACCGTTCAAGCTGTTCTACGCTGACGAACTCATCCGGTTTGTGCCCCTGGTCCATGCTGCCGGGGCCGCAGACGACGGTGGGGATGCCGGCGGCGTCGAACAGGCCGCCTTCGGTGCCGAAGGCTACGGTGCCGAAGTCTTGCGAACCACAGAACGCCGCGATCAGCTCAGCCGCTTCGCTGTGTACGTCGGTGGCCAGTCCCGGGTAGGCCGACAGCTCGCTGAAGCGGATTTCACTCTGTTCGCTCACCGCCCGCATGCGCGGCAGCACCTGTTGTTCGGCGTAGGTTTTGAGCGCCTGCGCCACTTCGTTCGGGTCCTGTGCGGGCAAGGCGCGGACCTCGAAGTCGAAGCGGCAATCGGCGGGGACGATGTTCAGTGCCTTGCCACCGGCAATCACTCCGGTCTGCACCGTGGAGAAGGGTGGGTCGAAGCGTGTGTCGTGCCGTTCCGGCGCCTTGAAACGCTGGCCGATCCGGCCCAGTTCGCCGATCAGCTCGGCGGCGTACTCGATGGCGTTGACTCCCTGCGGCGCATAGGCCGAATGGCAGGCATGCCCGTGGATGTCGCAACGCATCGCCAGTTTGCCCTTGTGCCCCAGCACCGGTTTCAGCTCGGTGGGTTCGCCAATGATGCACAGCAGCGGCTTGACCGGTCGCTGTTGCAGCTCGGCCAGCAACGAACGCACGCCAAGGCAGCCGACTTCTTCATCGTAGGACAGCGCGATGTGCGCTGGCCTGCGCAGCGTGGCATTCATCAGCGCGGGCACCAGCGCCAGCACGCAGGCGATGTAGCCCTTCATGTCCGCTGTGCCGCGCCCGTAGAGCTTGCCGTCGAGCTCAGTCAGCTCGAACGGCGGTAGAGTCCAGGGCTGGCCGTCCACCGGCACCACGTCGGTGTGCCCGGACAGTACGATGCCCGGTACGTCCACCGGGCCGATGCTGGCGAACAGGTTGGCCTTGCTGCGTGATTCGTTGTAGATCAGTTCGCAGGTCACGTCGAAACCTGCCAGGTAGTCGCGTACGAACTCGATCAGTTGCAGGTTCGATTCGCGGCTGGTGGTGTCGAACGCCACCAGGGTTTGCAGCAGGTCGCGACTGGCGCTCATCGGTCGTCTCCGGCGACACCGTAGCCGGGGGAGCGATCCGGGGCGAGGGCACGGTCGATGTAATCCTGCACTTGCGGTCGGTAGGCGTCCCAGAGTTTGCCCAGGACGCCGATCGGGTCTTCATCGGCCCAATCAACGCGCAGGTTGATGATCGGCCAGGTCAGGTCGCCGACCACCACCAGGGCCGCCGAATGCACGGGACCTGCTTCGCCACCGGCGGCGATGGCAGCTTGCATGGCGGCGAGCAAGCGGTCGGCGAGCTGGCCTTCGCCGTGTTCGAAGGCGCTGACCATGGCCTCGACAACCTGTGGATCTGCGAGCATGTTGCCGGCCGCGACGCATTGTTCACCCGACACGGCGTTGTGGTTGCCCAGGGTTTGCGCGCCGCTGAAATGCGCGGTCTGGCCGAGGTGGTCGATGGCGGTGATCTGCCGGTACTGACTGTAGCCGTTGCGCGTGAGTGCGTTGTCCAGCGCCTGGGCGGGGGCCAGGCCTTGCTCCAGCAGGGCAAGCACCTCGGGGCCCAGGGAGGGTAGGGTAATGTTCTGGGTGGACACGGCGCCGACACCTGGCAGCAGCCACGGGCAACGGGCGCCGACGGCGATGCTGGAGGAGCTGATGGCAATGCCGAACTGGCCGGTTTCAGGGCAGCGGGCGGTGATGGAGAAGGTCATGGGTGTGGCTCCTGGGGTTGCCTTGGCATGTGGGGTGACCTGGCTGGCCTCATCGCGAGCAAGCTCGCTCCTACAGGGGATTGGAGGAGCGGGCTTGCCCGCGATGGCCGCAACTCGGTCCTACTCGGGAATCACCGCAATCACATCAATCTCCATCAACCACTGCGGCTGCCCCAGCGCCGACACCACCAACCCCGTGGAGATCGGGAACACGCCTTTGAGCCATTTTCCGACTTCCTGGTACACCGGCTCGCGATAGCGCGGGTCGATCAGGTAGGTGGTGGTCTTGACGATGTGGCTCAGGTCGCTGCCGGCTTCTTCGAGCAGTTGCTTGACGTTGCGCATCGCCTGTTCGGCCTGGGCGCGCGGGTCGCCCAGGCCCACCAGTCGGCCCTCGAAATCGGTACCGACCTGGCCTCGCACGTACACGGTGTTGCCGGCGCGCACCGCCTGGCACAGGTCGTTGTCCAGGCTCTGGTTAGGGTAGGTTTCCTTGGTGTTGAACATGCGAATGCGGGTATGGGTTGGCGTGGCCATTTCAAGCTCCTGGACGATTAAGCGCTGACAGTTTTTTTAGCGGCGAGCGGGGCGACATCCGCCGCACGTTGCGCCGCATCGTGGTAGTCGAGATAAGAGCGCTGGATGGCGATGTGATCAGCCACGTACTTGGCGTCATGCCATACGCCCCAGATGAACGACGAGCCGCGCCGCGACTGCCACGGCAAACCGAGGAAATAAACGCCAGGTTCGGTCGATACGCCACGCTGATGTGCAGGCTTGCCCTTGTCGTCAAAGGCGTTCACGTTCATCCAGCTGTAGTCGGTGGCAAACCCTGTGGCCCAGATGATCGAAGTCACGCCGGCCTTGGCCAGGTCCAGTTGCAGGATCGGCTCGCTGACACAGGCAGGATCAGGGAAGGTGATGCGCGCCTCCGGTTCCGGCGGCAAGTCGAGACCGTTGCGTTCGATGTAGGCATCGGCGGCATTGAGCAGCGCCAGATAGTTCTCGTCACCCCGGGCCAGGTTCTCGGCCAGGTTCGCCTGGAACGTGGCGACGCCGCCGTCGAAGGACTGGGTCAGGCCGACCAGGGTCATGCCGCGATGCGCCAGTTCCCGGAAGTCCACCGTTCGTCCGCCATGGGCACCGCTCACCGCGATGGTAACGTGCTCGCGACCCGGTTTCATCGCCGCCTGGTCCCACTCGCCGAGTACGCCCAGCCACCAGCAGAAATCGCGGTTGCGGTAGGCCCGGGGTGGACGGTCATGGGCGCCCACCGAGAGATAAACCTGCTTGCCGGAGCGCTGCAATTCATCGGCGATCTGCACGCCCGACGAGCCGGCACCGACCACCAGCACCGCGCCGTCAGGCAATTGCCCCGGATTTCGATAGTCGGCGGAGTGGATTTGCAGGAAGGGCTGATTCTTCGGCGCAATTGGCGGGATGACCGGCCGCTGGAACGGGCCGGTGGCCGCCACCACGCGCAGGGCTTCGATCACGCCTTGCGAAGTTTCGACGGTGAAGCCTGGACGACCGACATTGCGCTCGACCTTCAGCACATCCACGCCGGTACGAATCGGTGCGTTGAATTTTTTCGCGTAGGCTTCGAAGTAGTCGGCGACCTGCTCCTTGGGGACGAACGCATCGGGGCTGAGGTTCGCAAACTCAAGGCCGGGGAAGCGGTCGTGCCAGGCGGGGCCGTTGGCCACCAGAGAATCCCAGCGCCCACTGCGCCAGCGCTCGGCAATACGATTGCGCTCCAGCACCAGGTGCGGCACGCCCAGTTTGCTCAAGTGTTCGCTCATGGCCACGCCAGCTTGACCTGCGCCGACGATCAACGTGTCTGTTGTTATTTTTTCGGTGGTCATCTCTGTACCCTTCAAGTTGGATTGAGGTCGCGAACGGCCTGCCATTTCTTGGGTTCAAGACTAGGGATGACCCCTGTATCGGTAAAATATTATTAAGCTGGCATTTGAGTATAAATAACTGATGCAGAGCGTTTGCGGGCATTGGGCTGTAGACTGCCCGCACCCTTTTCATCCGATACAAGAGAACCGTTCATGGCCAACCAAGACATCGCCTTCACCCCCGATCCTGACGCGGATTCCATCTCCAGCGACGTTGCCGGTTTTGGCGGCATCCTGGTGTCGACGCAGATCCCGACCCGCGCAGACGGCAGCCTGGAGATGGGCGACATCACCCTGCAGAGCGAATGCACCTTGCAGGCACTGAAAGTGGCGCTGGAGCGCGCCGGCAGTTCCATGGACCGCGTGCTGCACCTGACCATCTACCTCACCGACATGGCCGACCGCGCCGCGTTCAACGAGGTGTACAAACGCTACTTCGCCAAGCCGTGGCCGGTGCGCGCCGCAGTCGGTGTCGCCGCCCTGGCGGTGGACGGCATGCGCGTGGAAGTCACGGCGATGGCCGCCAAGGCCTGACCGAAGGCATCCCCCCTGTAGGAGCGAGCATGCTCGCGATGGACGCAAGAACACCGCGGGGTGTCAGATGCCCCGCGTTATCGTTGACGTCCATCGCGACGGTTCGACGCGCTCCTACAGGGGTTGTTTGTTGCCAGGTTCAGAGGTGATCCGCATCAATCACTGCCTTGGCAAACGCCTGCGGGTCTTCCTGCGGCAAGTTGTGCCCAATCCCGCCGCTGATCAAACGGAACTCGTACTTGCCGGTAAAGCGCTTGGCATAGTCCTCAGGCTTGGGATGCGGCGCGCCGTTGGCATCGCCTTCCAGGGTAATGGTCGGTACGCCGATGGGGGGGGCGGTAGCCAGTTTCTGCTCCAATGCCTCGTACTGGCTCTCACCCTGCACCAGGCCCAAACGCCAGCGGTAGTTGAACACGGTGATGTCGACGTGATCCGGGTTCTCCAAAGCCTTGGCACTGCGATCGAAGGTCGCGTCATCGAACGCCCATTTCGGCGAGGCCAGTTGCCAGATCAGCTTGGCGAAGTCATGGGTGTTTTTCTGGTAGCCGTCACGGCCACGCTCGGTGGCGAAGTAGAACTGGTACCACCATTGCAATTCAGCCTGGGGCGGCAGCGGGTTCTTGCCGGCGGCCTGATTGCCGATCAGGTATCCGCTGACCGACACCAGCGCCTTGACCCGCTCTGGCCACAGGGCCGAGACGATGTCGGCGGTACGCGCGCCCCAGTCGTAGCCACCGAGCACCGCCTGCTTGATCTTCAGCGCGTCCATGAAGTCAATGACGTCGCTGGCCAGCGCGGCCGGTTGGCCATTGCGCAGGGTGTCCTTCGACAGGAACTGCGTATCGCCATAACCGCGGGCATACGGCATCAGCACGCGATACCCCTTGGCGGCGAGGATCGGTGCGACGTCGTCATAGCTGTGAATGTCATACGGCCAGCCGTGCAGCAGGATCACCACCGGACCATTGGCCGGGCCGGTTTCGGCGTAGGCCACGTCCAGCAAACCGGCCTTGACATGCTTGAGCGGGCCGAAAGGCGAGGGCGCGGAATAGCTGACACCCTGGGTCGCCACTGGCTGGGCTGCGGTTTGAGCCTGGACCGCGCCCATCGCACCCAGCAGGGCGACCGCAAGGATCGATGGGCCGACCAGACGGCGGCGGGTTTGACCTGGGTTGTGCATTGCCATCTTCATGTGGATGTCTCCGTTGCGAGCCGTTGGCCAGTGGGTCTGGATGACCCCTTGAAACCTTGGGTTCATTTGATCGCGAAGACGTATCCGGGCTATGTCGAATCGTGCGCCGGGTGCAAACACATGTATCCAGGCAAGCGCCAGATACATTGGGATACAAGCAGACCGGTCGGCGGTCCTTGATGAAAGCGCAGGACTTCTGCCGCAAAAGCCGGATAATGGCGGCCAATTTGTTTTAGCTCGCTATTCTGGTAATCCCCTATGGAAATCAAGGTCAACTTTCTCGACAACCTGCGGCTTGAGGCCAAGTTCGACGACTTTACGGTGATCGCCGACCAACCGATTCGCTACAAGGGCGATGGTTCGGCGCCGGGTCCGTTCGATTACTTCCTGGCCTCGTCGGCGTTGTGCGCGGCTTACTTCGTGAAGTTGTACTGCGAGACCCGCCATATCCCGACCGACAACATTCGCCTGTCGCAGAACAACATTGTCGATCCGGAAAACCGCTACAACCAGATTTTCAAGATCCAGGTCGAACTGCCAGCAGACATCAGCGACAAGGACCGCCAAGGCATCCTGCGCTCCATCGACCGCTGCACGGTGAAGAAAGTCGTCCAGGCCGGCCCCGAATTCGTGATCGAAGAGGTGGAAAACCTCGACGCCGATGCCCAGGCGCTGCTGATGCCAACCTCGACGTCGGGAGAGGGCACCTACATCGCCGGCAAGGACCTGCCGCTGGAGCAGACCATCGCCAACATGTCCGCGATCCTCGCGGGCCTGGGCATGAAGATCGAGATCGCGTCGTGGCGCAACATCGTGCCCAACGTCTGGTCGCTGCACATCCGCGATGCGCAGTCGCCCATGTGCTTCACCAATGGCAAGGGCTCGACCAAGGAAAGCGCACTGGCTTCGGCGCTGGGCGAGTTCATTGAACGCCTGAACTGCAACTTCTTCTACAACGATCAGTTCTGGGGCGAAGAGATCGCCAACGCGCCATTCGTGCATTACCCGGACGAACGCTGGTTCAAACCGGGGCGCAAGGATGAACTGCCGACCGAAATCCTCGACGCCTATTGCCTGAAGATCTACAACCGTGATGGCGAGTTGCGTGGTTCGCATCTGTATGACACCAACTCCGGCAACGAAGAACGCGGCATCGTGTCCTTGCCGTTCGTGCGTCATTCCGATGGCGAGGTGGTGTACTTCCCGTCCAACCTGATCGAAAACCTCTACCTGAGCAACGGCATGAGCGCCGGCAACACCCTGGCCGAAGCCCAGGTGCAGTGCCTGTCGGAAATCTTCGAGCGTGCGGTCAAGCGCGAAATCATCGAAGGCGAATTTGCCTTGCCGGACGTGCCCGCCGAGGTGCTGGCGAAATACCCGAGCATCGTTGCCGGTATCGAGGGCCTGGAGGCCCAGGGTTTCCCGGTGCTGGTCAAGGATGCGTCGCTGGGCGGCGAGTTCCCGGTGATGTGCGTGACCCTGATGAACCCGCGCACCGGTGGCGTGTTCGCCTCGTTCGGCGCCCACCCGAGCATGGAAGTGGCGCTCGAGCGCAGCCTGACCGAGCTGCTGCAGGGCCGCAGCTTCGAAGGCCTCAACGACCTGCCGCAGCCGACCTTCGAAGGCCACGCGGTGACCGAGCCGAACAACTTCGTCGAGCACTTCATCGACTCCAGCGGCGTGGTGTCGTGGCGCTTCTTCAGTGCCAAGGCGGAATACGAATTCGTCGAGTGGGATTTCTCCGGCCACGGCGAAGATTCCAATGCCCAGGAGGCCGCGACCCTGTTCGGCATCCTGCAAAACATGGGCAAGGAATCGTACATGGCGGTGTACGAGCATCTGGGCGCCACCGCCTGCCGCATCCTGGTGCCGGACTACTCGGAGATCTACCCGGTCGACGACCTGATCTGGGACAACACCAACAAGGCGCTGTTCTTCCGCGAAGACATCCTCAACCTGCATCGCCTCGATGAGGCGCAGTTGCAGGACCTGGTCGAGCGCCTGGTGGAAAGCGAGCTGGACGACTACACCGACATCACCACCCTGATCGGCATCGAGTTCGACGACAACACCCCGTGGGGCCAGTTGACCATCCTCGAGCTCAAGGCGCTGATTTACCTGGCCCTGCAGCAGTACGAGGAAGCCAAGGAAGCGGTGGAAACCTTCCTGCAATACAACGACAACACCGTCGAGCGTGGCTTGTTCTATCAAGCGGTGAACGTGGTGCTGGAGATGGAACTGGATGAAGATCTGGAACTGGCCGACTACGAAGCCAACTTCCGCCGCATGTTCGGCGCCGAACGCACCGACGCCGCGATTGGTTCGGTCAACGGCAGCGTGCGCTTCTACGGACTGACACCCACCAGCATGAAACTCGAAGGCCTCGACCGGCACCTGCGCCTGATCGAAAGCTACAAAAAATTGCACGCCGCCCGATCCAACCCACCCCGCTAACCGCACCTTCTGCAGGAGCGGGCTTGCCCGCTCCCACAGAAGATCAAGATCAAAAGCGGGCACGGGCTGCTCACGCCCGCATCGCGCGTTCGTGGGCCTCCTGCAACATGTGCAGCGTCACTTTGCGCACTTCCGCCTTGCTGACTTCAATGTGCGCTTTCAACAACCGGCAGGCCTCGTCGCTGCGATGCGAAAGGATCGCCCGGAGGATCGCGCCGTGCTCTTCATAGGTCAGGGCAATGCGCTGCGACTGGGTGAAATCGAGCCTCCGGATGATGCGGATCTTTTCGCTCAGTTGCGCGTGCACCCTGGCCATGGCGGCGTTACCCGCTGCCTCGACCAGTTGGCAGTGAAACCGCTCGTCCAGTCGTGACACCTCGCTGCCGTCCTGCAATCGGTCTTCGGCGGCGACCAGCCAGATGGCGCTGAGCGCTTGCAAGGCGTCCAGTGGATGATTCGCCGAGCGTGCGCAGAGGCGTTTCGCCGCTTCGGTTTCCAGCACGATGCGCAGCTCGTACAGGTCCTCGAAATGCTCGAAGTCGAACGGCCGTACCTGCCAGCCGCTGCGAAAATGCACGTCCAGATAACCTTCGCGCTCCAGCCGATAGAGTGCCAGGCGTACCGGGGTTCGACTGGCTTCCATGCGTTGGGCGATTTCGCCTTCCGAGAACCGGCTGCCCGGCAATAGCCGGAAGGCGAAGATGTCATCCTTGAGCTGTTGGTAAACCCGTTCAGCCAGGCTGTCCGGGTTCGTCCGGTTTTTTTTCGAGGCACCGACCAATTGCATCAGGCAGCCGCCTCGCTCGGCGTCAGCAGGAGCAGGGCGTCGCCCGGCGTCACAGCCTTGCCCGGTTGGCAACGCACCGACTTGACCACGCCGGACACCGGCGCCGTCACTGACAACTCCATCTTCATCGCCTCGACCACCAGCAGCGGAGTACCCGCCTCGACATGCTGGCCGGGCTCCACCAGCACTTTCCATACGCTGCCGCACATGTCGGCGCTGACCAGATGGCCGTCGAGGTCGCCGTCGTCGTCCTGTGGATGGGGCGACGTCACGTCGACCACTGCTTCGTCATCACGCCACAGCGGCACCTCGGCATCGAAGGCCGCTTTCTGCCGGTCCTGGAACGCGGCGATGTCGGCCTGGTTGTCGACGAGGAAGCGCTGGTATTCGGCAAAGTCGAATTCGCTGTGTTCGATGCGGATCTGTGCGCGGCCTTCGCGGAACGATTCGCGGAACTCGTCCAGCTCGGCCTCGCTGACCGGGTAGAACCGCACCTGATCGAAGAAACGCAGCAGCCACGGCTCGCCATTTTCGAACTGGGCGTTTTTCACGTACTTGTTCCAGATCGGCAAGGTGCGCCCGACCAGTTGGTAGCCGCCGGGCGAATCCATGCCGTAGATGCACATGTACATGCCACCAATGCCCACCGTGCCTTCGGCGGTGTAGGTGCGTGCCGGGTTGTATTTGGAGCTGAGCAGGCGATGGCGCGGGTCCAGCGGCACGGCGCATGGGGCGTCGAGGTAAACGTCGCCGAGGCCGAGGATCAGGTAGCTGGCGTCGAACAGAATGTCCTTCACTTCATTGCGATGGGCCAGGCCATTGATGCGCTGGAGGAAGTCGACGTTGTTCGGCAGCCACGGGGCTTCGGCGCGTACGGTCTCGCGGTAGCGGGTGACCGCGCCCAGGGTGGCGCTGTCCTCGAAGGCCATCGGCAGGTGAACGATGCGGGTCGGTACTTTCAGCTCGGCAACGTCCCCGAGGCGCAACTCCAGCCCCAGCAAATGCTCGATCAACGCCTGCTGGTGCAACACGCGGCTGTTGTAGCGCAGTTGCAGCGAGCGCACGCCGGGTGCCAGTTCTTCCAGGCCGCGCAGTGGCTCGGCTTTGAGCATTTCCATCAGCAGGTGCACGCGCAAGCGCAGGGCCAGGTCGAGCACGTTGTCGCCATATTCCATGAGGATGTAGGCGTCGCCGGCCTGGCGATAGACCACGCGCGGGCGGCTGCCTTCGGCCGGCAGTTCGGCCAGCACGGTGGCCGATACCGTGTCCTGCGGTTCCAGCGTCGGCGCCGGCAGGGTCACGGCGCTGATGGCGGCCAGTGCTTCGAGGCTGCCCAACTGCGCTTGCTCCAGGCTTTGCGCCTGCTGGAAGCCGATGGGGTGGAAGCGCAGCTTGTCACCGGGTTTGACCTGGCCGACTTTCCACAGCTCGGCCTTGGCGATGGTCACCGGGCAGACGAAGCCGCCGAGGCTCGGGCCGTCCTTGGTGAGGATGACCGGAAAGTCGCCGGTGAAGTTAATGGCACCGATGGCGTATTCACAGTCGTGCACGTTGGATGGGTGCAGTCCGGCTTCGCCGCCATTGGCGCGGGTCCAGCTCGGCTTCGGCCCGGACAGGCGAACGCCCAGGCGGTTGGAGTTGTAGTGCACCTCCCATTCGGCGGCGAAGAACTCCTCGATTGCCTCGGGGGTGAAGAAGTCCGGTGCGCCGTGCGGGCCATAGAGCACGCCGATGTTCCAGGTCGTGCCGTAGCTCGGAATAAGGCTAGGGTGCACCGCCTGTGGCGAGGCCACCGGTGCCGGCGTGGTGCAGGCCGCCAGCTCGGGTTGAGAGATTGCCAGCATGTCGGCCGGGCGCAGGGTACGCCCGGCGTGACCGCCAAACTGGCCCAGGGCGAAGGTCGAGCGGCTGCCCAGGTATTGCGGTACGTCGAAGCCGTTGCGCACGGCCAGATAAGTGCGGCAACCACTTTGCGCTCGGCCGAGTTTGAGCACCTGGCCGGCCTTGACCTGAATCGGCTGCCAGTAGGCGACGGCTTCGCCTTCCAGCGTGGCAGGGCAGTCGGCGCCCGTCAGGGCGATCAGGGCGTCGGTGTGGAATCGCAGGGTCGGGCCTTGCAGCGTGAACTCAAGGCCCGCGGCATCGGTGTGGTTACCGACGATGCGGTTGGCCAGGCGGAAGGCAAAGTCGTCCATCGGCCCGGACGGCGGCACGCCGATGTCCCAGTAGCCGAGCCGCCCCGGATAGTCCTGGACGCTGGAGTAGGTGCCGGGTTCCAACACTTCGATGACGCTGGCCTTGAAGGTGAAGGTGTCGAGCAGTCGGGTCCACACCTGGCCTTCGGCGAAGCGAGCGTCGGCTACGACCTGGCGCAGGTAATCGAGGTTGCTGGCGATCCCGTGCAGGCGGGTTTCGCCCAGTGCGGTTCGCATCCTGGCGATGGCTTCTTCACGGGTGGCGCCGTGCACGATGAGCTTTGCAATCATCGGGTCGTAGAAGGCCGAGACTTCGCTACCGGTGCTGACCCAGCCATCCACGCGCACGTTTTCGGGGAAATGCACTTCGGTGAGCACGCCGGGGCTGGGCTGGAAGTTCTTCAACGGATCTTCCGCGTAGATGCGCACTTCGATGGCGGCGCCCTGCGGGGCACGCTCCAGCGCAGGCCAGTCCAGCGCATCACCGGCGGCTACGCGCAGCATGCACTCGATCAGGTCCAGGCCGGTGACCATTTCGGTGACGGGGTGTTCGACCTGGAGGCGGGTGTTCACTTCGAGGAAATAAAAGTCATCACGAGCAGCGTCGTAGATGAATTCCACGGTGCCAGCGCTGCGGTAGCTGACCGACTCGCCGAGTTGCACGGCAGCGGCGTGCAGGCGCTCACGGGTGGCCTGAGGCAGGTTCGGCGCCGGGGTTTCCTCGACGACTTTCTGGTTACGCCGTTGCAGCGAGCAATCACGTTCACCGAGGGCAGCGACGCGGCCCTGACCGTCACCAAAAATCTGCACTTCAACGTGGCGCGCCTGGTCGACGAAGCGTTCGAGAAACACCCCGGCGTCACTGAAAAACTGCTCACCCATGCGCTTGACGCTGTCGTAGGCGCTGACCAGTGCGTCGGCATCGGCGCAGCGGGTCAGGCCGATACCACCGCCGCCGGCAGTGGTCTTGAGCATCACCGGGTAACCGATCCCTTCGGCGGCTTCGAGGGCTTGCGCAAGGCTTTGCAGCAGGCCCGTGCCCGGCGCCATCGGCACCTGGGCAACACCTGCCAGCTCACGGGCGCGGTGCTTGAGACCGAACTCGCGGATCTGCTCGCCAGTCGGGCCGACGAAGGCAATGCCGGCCGCCTCGCAGGCATCGGCGAATTCAGCACTTTCGGAGAGGAAGCCATAACCGGGGTAGATCGCCTGGGCACCGGTTTCCCTGGCGGCGTCGAGGATCTTGTCGATACGCAGGTAACTGTCGGCCGGCTTGTCGCCACCCAGGGCGATGGCCACGTCGGCGTCGCGTACATGTTGCGCATTGCGGTCGGCATCGGAGTAGACGGCGACACTCTTCACGCCGAGGCGCTTGAGGGTGCGGATGGCGCGGACAGCGATCTCGCCACGGTTGGCGATCAGTACGGTAGTGAACATAGGTGTGCCTCGTCCCTGGCTTCCATGGTCTGGAAGCGAAAATGCTGAGTAGGGCGGCCTGGGCCGCCGACGGATCTCGCGCTTTACGGCTTCGCCAGGCTGGCGATAAACGCGCGCCAGCCACCGAAGCCGGTGATGTCGCGGGCGCCTTCCAGGACGTACGGTTCGCAGATGAAGCCCTTGACCCAGCGACCGTCGGCCAGCTCCAGATTGCCGATGCCCAGCGGTGGCGGAATCTCCGCGACGAATTCACCGAAGCGCGCCTGCGGCACGTCCCACAGCTCGACGATGATTTCGGCGCCATCCGTGGCAACACGGGCCAGTCCAGGTTTTGGTGGCACGGTGCCGGGCAGGGCGTAGAGGCGGTAGTGGGAGGCGCTGGTGGTTTGCTCGACCAGTACAGCGTCGCGGTTCAGCAACTGGAAGTTCAGCGGCATGCCGGTGAGGTGCGCACCGACCACCGCCACCCGCACGCTGCCCGGCGCCTGGACGCTGGCACGTTGGGCGGGCAGGGCACGTTGGGTTGCGCCCAGCGGCAGGTTCAGGGCCTGCTGCCAGCGCTGGCCGAAAGCGGCGAGGGCATGGTCGTGCCAGGCCGGGGCGATCAGGGTGATGCCAGCCGGTAGACCATCGGCACGCAAACCCGCTGGCAGGGCCAGGGCCGAGAGGTCGGCGAGGTTGGTGAAGTTGGTGTAGGTGCCAAACTGGCTGTTGAACAGCACCGGTTCCACGGCCATTTCCGCCAGGGTGCGAATGGTCGGCGAGGTCGGCACCACCAGCGCGTCGAAACCGGCCAGTGCCTGGTCGATGGTCCTGCTCAGCTCGGCACGAATGTACTCGGCTTTGTAAGCGTCGCAAGCACTGTATTTCTCGCCAGCGGCGACCACACCGCGCACCACCGGGTTGATGTGGGCGGGATCGACCCCTTCCACCGCCACGGTGCGCTCGGCGACCCAGGGGCCGTAGTAGAGCTGTTCAGCCAGTTCGCGAAACGGCGAGAAGTCGATCTCGACCAGTTCGGCACCCAGCTCGCGCAGTTTGCCCAGCGCCTGCTCGAAGACTGCCTGGTTCTGCTCGTCACCGAAAAACTCCGGCGCGGCGGGTACGGCCAGGCGCGGCTTGGCCGGCATACCGACCTTGGCGCTGTTGGGGTTCTTGCGACTGTAGGCATCGGCGGCGTCGAAGCCACCGGCGATAGTGGCGACGGCCTGGGCGTCGGCCACGGTCAGCGCAAACACCGAAATGCAGTCGAGCGTGCGGCACGCCGGCACGAGCCCGGTGTTGGGCAGCCAGCCCTTGGTCGGCTTGAGTCCGACGATGTTGTTGAAACCGGCCGGCACGCGCCCGGAGCCCGCCGTGTCGGTGCCCAGCGAAAACGCCACCAGCCCGCGCGCCACCGTGCTGGCCGAGCCGGAGCTGGAGCCGCCGCTGACGTAGTCCGGATTGAAACTGTTGGGCACCGCACCGTAGGGTGAGCGGGTGCCGACCAGGCCGGTCGCGAACTGGTCGAGGTTGGTCTTGCCGATCAGGATCGCACCGGCCGCCCGCAGGCGGGTGACGACGGTCGCGTCGGCCTCGGCGACATAGGCGAATTCGGGGCACGCGGCGGTGGTGGTCCAGCCCGCGGCGTTGATGTTGTCCTTGATGGCGAAGGGCACGCCATATAACGGCAATGCGTCGAGATTGCCGTTTGCGTTGTCGACAAGGGTTTGAAGGTGTGCGAGTTGTGCGTCGAGTTGCTCAGGCGTGGCGAGGCTGATCCAGGCCGGATCATCGCTACTTAAACTGTCCAATACCGCGTGCAGCAGCTCCTGCGGTTTCGCGTTGTCGCGATAGGCGTGTTTCCAGTCATCCAGGGTGAAGGCCGACGGTGTCTCGAACATGCTGTGCATCCCATCTTGTATCCAAGTTGGAAAGATGGATGGCAAGATGAATGCCAGCTTGTTAAATATCTTTTAAAACAAAAGGTTGCGTTATTTTTGTCAAGTGCATGCCGGGTTTTTCAACCAGATCCCTGCACTGTTTGCGTTCGCCGTGTCTGGTTGTGGTGCGTGCGCCCAGGCCCATCGAGCCGCCGTCGGTCACCTGTTGCCGTGCTTTTCGCCCCGGGGTCCAAACTTTACCTGCGACTCTACACAGGAGGCGTACGTAATGAGCACGACCTTAATGAGCGCCCTGAGCGCATTGCTGCTGACCGCAGCCTGCCTGACAGCGCTTGCAGACCCACCTAAAAAGCCAAACAGGATCAGCACCGAGGCCGAACCCAGCGTTTTGCAAGTCTCGACAACCCCGGCTCCAGCCACGCCAGCCAGCAGCGCGGCAGACGATGGATTCATCCGGGCGAGCGGTAGAACCAGTTCACATTCGATGCATCCCAACGCGCCTGCGGCAATCGAGCAATTCGCTGACGATGACGTCAACGCGCCACAGCCCGCTGAAAATCAATAGCCGTATGCTTCTCGGCCTATCCGAGACCACCGTATGAGTGCTTGAAGTCCGCAGCCGTCAACGGCCATTGCTGGTTTGACCATCACCCAGCATGGCACCCAACCTCCGGCCTTGGCGGGCTTCGATCACTCGCAGTCGAACTTGTTTGAAGTAGACGCACAATCCCAGCGTTGTCGGTGATCAGGCGCACCGCTCGAGAAGCACCTTGATCGGGTTGCGCACCCGGCGTTTGGACACTTCCTTGGCCTTGATCCAGCGACAGGCCTCTATCTCGTTGCAGGGACGAGGTTTGGACGTCGTCGTTGTCGCTTCGAACAGGTAATGAATGACCTTGTCCTCTCGGAACTCGGTGATGTAACGCAGTTCATCGCATGACAGGCCGGTTTCCTCGGCCATTTCCCGGCGAGCCGCCTGCAAGGGTGTCTCGTTGCGCTCTACCGTGCCGCCGGGGAGGTTCCACTTGGCGTTGCGCTTTCGTACGAACAGAACCTCGCCATCCTTACGGTAAATCACCGTGGCGCGTAGTTTGATTCCCTTTCTCTTTGCCGTAGCAGTGTCCATTGCCTTCATGCGCATTCCCGGATCGGTTGGCTGGACGGAGCTTCCCTGTGACGGCTCCTGACGCAAGCGTAGGGATTGAATATGTCGATTGGATGACCGTGGCGCGCCGTTAATCGCTTCATTGCTTGTCAGAAAAATCGTACGTCAGGCCGTTTGCCATGCCTTTGTCATAAACCTTTAACAATTAACGTTCAGAGTGCCGTAGCCCCGTAAAACACATGGAGTTCCTTTGATGAAGAGTTTGTTTAAGTCTGCTGCGCTGGCCGTTACGGTTTCTCTGTGCGCCACCTCGGTGTCTTTCGCTGCGGAAAGCGTACGCCTGACCGGTTCCGGTGCCAGCTTCCCGGCTCCGATCTACCTCACCTGGTTCAAGGACTTCAGCAAGAAAACCGAAGGCGTCACCGTGGACTACCAGTCCAAGGGGAGCGGGGCAGGTGTACAGGACTTCCTGAACAAGACGGTCGATTTCGCCGCCAGTGACTCGGCCATGAAAGACGAAGACATCGCCAAGGTTGCCGAGGGCGCTCAATTGCTGCCAATGACAGCGGGCGAGATCGTGCTGGCGTACAACCTGCCAGGCAGCCCTAAAGGCGTGAAGCTGTCGCGCGAGGTTTACTCGAACATCTTCCTGGGCAAAATCACCAACTGGAACGACAAGCAGATCGCTGCTGCCAACCCGGACCTGAAACTGCCTGACATGCCGATCACCGTGGTCGTGCGCGCAGACTCCAGCGGCACTACTGCTGTGTTCACCAAGCACTTGGCGGCCATCAACCCTACGTTCAACAAGGACCTGGGTGAAGGCAACACCGTCAACTGGCCAGCCAGTGACAAATTCATCAAGTCGCCGAAGAACGATGGCGTGACCGCCACCGTGCGCCAGACCCCGGGCGCCATCGGCTACATCGAGTACGGCTTTGCCAAACTGGCCAAGGTCGACTTCGCCGTACTGCAGAACAAGGCCGGCCAATACGTCGTGCCAAATGCCGAAAGCGGCGCCGAAGCACTGGCGGCAGTGAAGATGCCGGAATCCCTGGTGGCCTGGTTGCCTGATCCGGATGGCGCCAAGTCCTACCCGATCACTTCCTACACCTGGATGATCTTCCGCAAGAAAAACGAAAGCCCTGAAAAAGCCAAGGCCATGCGTGAGATGGTCGAGTACGGCCTGACCGAAGGTCAGAAAATCGCCGACTCGATGGGCTACATCCCGCTGCCACCATCGGTTGTCGATCAGGTTCGCAAGGCTTCCGCCAACATCCAGTAACACCTGCGTGGCTTCTTCCGGCGTGGCCTGTCAGCCCCGTCGGAGGAGTTTCCCTCACTGTTCCGGAATCACTCCATGAACAAGCCTTTTGTCGTACCGGTCAATTCGGACTCTGCCTGCAAACCGCCTTCCGCGAAGGATTTTCTGGTTGACCGGACCTTCCGTGCGCTCGCGCGTATCGGCGTGGTGTTGATCCTGGCCGTGGTGTTTGCTCTGGTCTATGAAGTCGGCGTCAAGGCGCTTCCTGGTATGGAAAAGCACGGACTGGATGTCCTGTTCGGCAGTGTCTGGGACGTTAACCAAGGCAAGTACGGCATTCTGCCGGCCATTTGGGGCACGCTCTACAGCGCCCTGATTGCACTGGTCATTGCAGGCTTTTTCGGCGTCAGCATGGCGATTTTCCTGACTCAGGATTTCCTGCCCGCCCAGCTTGCAGCCGTTTTTCGCACCATCGTCGAATTGCTCGCAGCCATCCCCAGCGTCGTCTACGGTCTTTGGGGAATTTACGTGGTCATCCCGGCTATTCGGCCGTTGACGACGTGGTTGCACACTGAGCTTGGCTGGATCCCCTTTTTCGGCACGTCCCTGAGCGGTCCGGGTTTGTTACCCGCCGCCCTGGTACTGGCCATCATGATTCTGCCGACGATCGCGGCGGTATCGCAGGACGCGCTGACGGCCGTCCCGATGAAAACCAAACAGGCCGCCTACGGCATGGGTACGACCCACTGGGAAGCGATTCTCAAGGTAATGGTGCCATCCGCCGCCACCGGCATCTTCGGTTCCCTGGTGCTGGGCCTTGGCCGCGCACTGGGTGAAACCATGGCGCTGGCGATGCTGGTGGGTAACGCCAACAACATTTCCCTGTCGCTGTTCGCCCCGGCCAATACCCTGGCGGCCTTGCTGGCGCTGAACTTCCCGGAAGCGGGGCCGAACGAGATCGAGGTGTTGATGTACGCCGCACTGGTGCTGATGTTCATCACCCTGGTGGTCAACGTCATCGGCTCCATGATCATGATGTACGCCCAGCGGGGTAGTAAATGATGACCAGCCTGACCACTCCTCTTGAAGCGCTGCCCAGCCTGCAACGCAAATTTGAAGGCCGTGCGCTGCGCAGTCTGGTCCTGACGACACTCGTATGGTTTGGCGCGCTGCTGGCCAGCGTGCCACTGCTGTCAGTGCTCTACATGCTGATCACCAAGGGCGGGGCTCGCCTGAGCCTGGAAGTCTTCACCGAACTGCCGCCCACCGGTTTCGAGACCGGTGGTGGTTTCGGTAACGCCATGGCCGGTACCTTCGTCATGGTCGGCATCGCCGCCGCCATCGCGGTGCCGGTTGGCATCATGGCCGCCGTGTTCCTGGCCGAGCTGGGCCCGGAAAGCAAGCTGGCCAACGCCGCGCGTTTCGCCGCCAAGATGCTCACCGGCCTGCCGTCGATCCTGGCGGGTGTGTTCGCCTACGCCATCGTGGTGATGACGACCGGTACCTACTCGGCGCCTGCCGGTGGGATAGCGCTGGCGGTGCTGATGTTGCCCATCGTCGTGCTGACCGCTGAAGAGTCGATGAAGATGGTGCCCAAGATCATGAAGGACGCTGCCTACGGCATGGGCTGCACCCGCTCACAAGTGATCTGGAAAATCATCCTTCCGACCGGTATGCCGGCGATCCTCACCGGTGTGATGCTGGCCGTGGCACGTGCCGCTGGCGAGACCGCACCGCTGTTGTTCACCGCGCTGTTCAGCAACTACTGGATCATTCATGACGGCAGCCTGGCGGTGATGAACCCGACCGCATCGCTGGCCGTGCTGATTTACAACTTCTCCGGCATGCCGTTTGACAACCAGCTCGAACTCGCCTGGGCGGCTTCGCTGGTGCTGGTAATGATCGTTCTGGTCGTGAACGTCGTCAGCCGTATCTTCGGCAAGCCAAAGTATTGAGAATCGGAGCAACTGAATTATGACCGTATTATCCGCGCCAAAAGCTGCTCCGTTCGAAACCCAGGCCCCCGTGGTCATGGACTGCAAGCTCGACAAGATTTTCTACGGTAACTTCATGGCCGTGCGCGACAGCCACGTGCCGATCGAAAAAAACAAGATCACCGGTTTCATCGGTCCTTCGGGCTGTGGCAAAAGTACCGTGCTGCGCAGCCTCAACCGCATGAACGACCTGGTGCGAGGCTTCCGTTTCGAAGGCCACGTGCATTTCCTCGGCCAGGACGTCTACGGCAAGGGCGTTGACCCGGTGGTCGTGCGCCGTTACATCGGCATGGTATTCCAACAACCGAACCCGTTCTCGATGAGCATCTTCGACAACGTCGCCTTTGGCCTGCGCCTGAACCGCTACAAGGGCGACATCGGTGACCGCGTCAAGCACGCCCTGCAAGGCGCCGCGTTGTGGGATGAGGTCAAGGACAAGCTCAAGGTCAGCGGCCTGTCGCTGTCCGGCGGTCAGCAGCAACGTCTGTGCATCGCCCGCGCCATCGCCACCGAGCCGGAAGTGCTGTTGCTCGACGAACCCTGCTCGGCACTCGACCCGATCGCTACCCGTCGCGTCGAAGAGCTGATGGTGGAGCTGAAGAAGGATTACACCATCGCCCTGGTGACCCACAACATGCAGCAGGCCATCCGTGTCGCCGACACCACGGCCTTCTTCTCGGTGGACATTTCCCAGGGCACGCGTACCGGTTATCTGGTGGAAATGGGCCCGACCACACAGATCTTCGACAACCCGCGCGAGCAAATGACCAGCGACTACATCAGCGGTAAATTCAGCTGATGTTTGCCAAACGTCGTCTTGATTTGCCCGCGATCGAGGCGGCCCTGCGTGAAGTGCAGGGCCGTTTTTCCGAGCTCAGCATGCAGTTTACCGAGCCGCGTGACCCGTTCACCGACGAAGTGCTGAGCAACGTGCTGGCGGGTTATGCGTTGATCGACGACTACGTGGCCAATGATGTCGACCTGTTCCACCTGCAAAACCTGAACCTGATGCTGGAAATCAACGCGACCGTGCTGTGCGGCAAAGACCCGGATCGCCGGATCGAGTTTGCGCAGCACCTGGCGGCGACCGAGGCGCACTTCTTCAATAACGTCGAAGGCGGCATCAAGGACCTCTTCAACTGGTACTGCGCGTACCGCAGCGAATCGGTGTGGAAGCGAGCGGCCGGGGTGTACGTGCGGGTCCTGAGCAAGCCGCAACTGTTCATCGAAGGCAATCACCGCAGCGGCTCGCTGATCGTCAGTTACCTGTTGATGCGCGCGGGCCAGCCGCCGTTCGTGCTGACGCTGGACAATGCCAAGGGTTATTTCAACCCGTCATCCGTCATCCGCAATTCAGCCAAACATGGCGTGAAATCCCTGTATGAGTTGCCCAAGATCAAGAAAAAATATGCCGCTTTCCTGGAAGATCAATCACCGGATCCACAGAAATTTTTCGTGTACGAGCGAAAACTGCCTGCCTACCAGGGGGGCGCGTGATGAATAGCGTTTCGACGTTCGAGAAATGCCGGTTTGCCGTGAATCAGGCGTGGCAGATCACCCGCAGTTACGTGCCGATGGTCGAGTGCCGTCGTGTGCGCATTTCCTTCGATATCGACGACACCCTGGCGTGCCTGCCGCACCACAGCGAGGCGGAGCCGAACCTGTTGCCCCAATCCATTCACCGCTGGCTGGGCGAACCGTTGCGCCAGGGCACCCGCGAACTGATCCGTGAACTGCGTCGCCAGGATTGCAGTGTCTGGGTGTACACCTCGTCCGGGCGCACGCCGAGCTACATCCGCCGTTGGCTGATGCTCTACGGTATTCATGTCGACGGCGTGGTCAACAGCGTTCGCCACGACGAGGCGCTCAAATCCCACGGGCTTTCGATCACTCCATCGAAACTGCCGCGACTGTTCGATATCGATTTACACGTCGATGATTCCGAAGGCGTGAAGGTCGAAGGCCAGGACCACGGCTTCCGCGTGGTCGTGGTGCAACCCGATGACCCCCGTTGGGCGCAGCGCGTGCTGGACGCCGTTGCGGATGTGCAGGCGCAATTGGCCTGGCAGCAGCCGCATCGATTCAAGGCGCCGGTTGGGCAGGGCGCAGGCGTTTACTCCTCCTGACTTGTGGGCGCGAGCCTGCTCGCAATGCTGTCCCGGCCACTGCGGGGCATCAGATCTCCCCCGTCATCGTTGACCTCCATCGCGAATGAATTCGCTCCTACAGGGACGGCGCTGCCTCTGTAGGAGCGAGCTTGCTCGAGATGGTCTCCCAAGCCCCACGGGCATCAGGCCTCCCGCGTCATCGTTAACGCCCATCGCAAATGAATTCGCTCCTACAGGTTGGGTGTAACGCTGTGGGAGCGGGCTTGCCTTCGATGGTCTCCCGAACACCGCGTGACATCAGGCCTTACACATTCCTAATGATTCCCGTCTTCAATTTGATTGACATGAATCAATATCCGTTCGAGTATATCAATTAAGTGATATGCATAAATCGCACAGCGATACGGAGTGTAAATTGTACGATCCTCTTGTCAGTGCTACCCCAGGCGTCGGAATGCCGCATTCACCCTCTTATTGGGTTGATACAGCGGGTGCCGCTCCGGACGACGATGGCCCGCTTTCGGTGGCCGTCGATGTCGAGGTGGCCATCATCGGAGCTGGCTACACCGGCCTCAGTTGCGCGCTGCATCTGGCTCGGGAGCATGGGATCAGCGCGTTGGTGCTGGAGGCGAATCAGGTGGCCTGGGGTTGCAGCGGTCGCAACGGCAGCTTCGCGCGTATTTCCGGTGGGCGTGTGCCGCTGTCGCAACTGATCAAGCGCTACGGCGCGACCACGGCCAAGGCCTATTTCGATGAAATGTCCGCCGGGCTCAACACTGTTCGGGGGTTGATCCGCGATGGGGAGATCGACTGCGATCCGCAACCGGATGGCGTTTACAAGGTGGCAAGTAACGCGGCACACGTCGATGCTCTCAGGCACGAGGTCGGCCTGTACAACGACGTGCTGAACTACCGGGCCAAGTTCGTCAGCGACAGCCAGGTGCAGGCCGTGCACAGCGGGGCCGAATCATTCGGCGCGTTGTACATGCCAGATGGCTTTTCCATGCATCCGCTCAAGCTGGCGTGGGGTCTGCACCGCATGGCCCGCAAAGCGGGGGCAAGGGTTCACACGTCTTCTCCAGTGGTGGAGTGGCACAGCGAGAGCGGCGTTCATCGCCTCGTGACCCCCAATGGCGTAGTCACCGCTCGCAAGGTCGTGGTGGCCACCAATGGCTACACCTCGCCAGCGTTGAACAAGGCCACCGCCGGGCGCGTGTTGCCGGTGCATTCGCAGATCATCGTGACCCGGCCCCTGACTCTGGAAGAGAAACGGAGCAGCCTGCCGGGCAGCGAATGCATGTTCGATACCCGCAACCTGCTCTCGTATTACCGTCGCTTGCCGGATGATCGCATTCTGTTTGGCGGTCGCAGCGCCATCACCGGGCGTGAGGCCGAAAATCCACGTCACCGACAAAATCTGCATGACGCCCTGTGCCGCAAGTTCCCGGTGCTGGAAGGCATTCAAGTTGATTACAACTGGGGTGGCTGGGTCGCGGTCAGCGAGAACTCGCTGCCCTTCATTTGCAGGGTGCCGGGGCTGGATAACGTGTATGCCGGTGGCGGTTACGCCGGCAGCGGCGTGTCGTTTTCGGTGCAGGCCGGCAAACGTCTGGCGCAAATGCTGACAGGTGCCAGGCAGCCCACCGAGATTGACTTCCTGCACCAGGTTCCCAAGCGTTTTCCGTTCCAGCCGTTTCTGCGGGTGGGGCAGCGTATGACCTACGCATGGTATCGCTTCAAGGATTCCAAATAAGTCATTGGCATCGAGTTGCAAAGCAGTGTTGCGGTAGAGGCTGGAACAAGAGGGGCAGCGTGGTGCCTCCGTGATTATAAGAAGAGTGGTTCGGGCGAAGTCGCCCCGCGTTCGATTCAACTGTCTAATTAAAATAAACTCAGGAGTTGAAAATGCATTCAATCAAAAAGCGCACGGCCGGCGTCGCGCTGGCTCTCTCTCTGTGCACTGTGGCCCATGTGCAAGCCGCAGGTACCGTTACGTTCGCCGGCTGGGGAGGGGCGCTACAGGACGCCGAACGCAAGGCCTACCTCAAGCCCGCTGAAGCAGCCCTGGGTATCAAGATCCAGGAAGACAACATGGACGGCCTGGCAGCAGTGCGTGCCCAGGTGATGTCGGGTAAGCCGAAGTGGGATGTGGTCGAACTGGCTTCCAATGACTGCGTACTTGCCCAGGAGCAGGGCCTGACCGAGCCCCTTGATTATTCGGTGATCAGCACCGAGGGAGTGGCCGCAAATTTCTATGGCAAGAACTGGATCGCCAGCAATGCCTACTCCACCGTGCTGGCCTGGGCCAATGACGCCGGCAACAATACGCCGAAGACCTGGAAAGCATTTTTCGACCCCGAGGTAAAAGCGTCCCGCGCCATGTACCGCCAGCCTTACACAACGCTGGAACTGGCGCTTATCGCCGACGGCGTGTCGCCCAAAGCCCTTTACCCACTGGATATCGACCGCGCTTTCAAAGTGCTGGAGCGCATCAAACCACAGGTGGTCAATTGGTGGCGCAGCGGCACGGATTCCGCGCAATTGTTGCGTAGTCGAGAGGTGGACGCCCTGGCCATCTGGGCTTCGCGTGTTGATGAACTGAAAAAATCCGGTGAAGCCGTCGACTACACCTACGACCATGCACTGCTCGACTATGACTGCGTGGTTGTGCCCAAGGGCGCGCCCAACAAGGAACTGGCGATGAAGCTGGTGGCGCACATCATGAAACCGGAAAGCCAAGCGACCCTGGTGACCCTGATTCCAAACCCGCCGATCAACGTCAAGGCTTACGACACCAACATCATTCCGGCCGCCATGGCCGCCACCTTGCCCACCGCACCGGCCAACATCGACAAAGTGGTGTTCTTTGATCCTGTCTGGTGGCTGGCACACCAGGCCGAAGTTCAACGTCGCTTTGACTTGTTCATCCAGAATTGACGGAGGCAATGGGTATGTTCGGTTTCAACAAGAAATTGCTCAACACGGCGGTCGTTGCATCACTGGCTATGGTGGGAAGCTGTGCGGCGCTGGCCGATAGCCTGACATTTTCGGGCTGGGGTGGGGCATTGCAGGACGCAGAGCGCAAGGCTTACCTTGAACCCGCCGCCAAGGCACTGGGCGTGACGATCAAGGAAGACAACATGGATGGCCTGGCGGCGGTGCGTGCCCAGGTCATGTCGGGCCGGCCTAAGTGGGATGTGGTGGAACTGGGCAGCACCGAGTGCGCCCAGGCCCAGCAGGAAGGCCTGGTGGAACCGCTGGATTACTCCGTCATCGATGCTACGCATGTCGACAAGAGTGTGGTCAGCAGTCACTGGATCGCCAGTCACGCCTACGCCACCGTCGTGGCGTGGGCCGATGACACGGGTGCACCGGTGGCGAAGAACTGGCAGCAGTTTTTCGATCCTCAGGTGAAGGGTGCCCGAGCGTTGTACCGTCAGCCCTGGCTGACCATGGAAGCGGCGTTGCTCGGGGACGGCGTTGCACCGAAAGACCTGTATCCATTGGATGTGGAACGTGCGATCAAGGTGCTTGATCGCATCAAGCCTCAAGTGGTCAATTGGTGGGGGGCAGGGGCGGATTCGGCGCAGTTGTTGCGAAGCCGTGAGGTCGATTTTCTGGCGATCTGGAATGGCCGGGTCAACGATGTAAAAAACAGTGGCGAAAAAGTCGATTACAGTTTTGATGGTGCGTTGTTGAGCCACGACTGCCTGATCGTTCCCAAGGGCGCCGCGAACAAGGATCTGGCAATGAAGCTGATAGCCCAGATCATGAAGCCCGAGAGCCAAGCGATGCTGGCGACGTTGATTCCTTATTCTCCGGTCAATGCCAAGGCGTACGAACAGGCCGCGATCACTGCGGAACTGGCGGCGCGTTTGCCCACCTCACCGCAGAACATCAACAAGGTGGTGTCGGTGTCACCCGAGTGGTGGGTGAAGAACCAGGAAGCGGTGCGTCAGCGGTTCGCGCTGTTTCTGGCCCACTGACCGTTGCTGCCAACCGAACAGTGAGGAGGGGCGCCCCGGGCGCTTCTCCCTCTATAAAAAGGGCTCGAGTCGCCCGTTTGTGCCGAGTGTGAGTATGTCCGAAGACCTTAAACTTTCGATGTCCATCGACATCGAGAACCTGACCAAGACCTACGACAGTTTTGCTGCGTTGGATGATGTATCGCTCTCGATCAAGAGTGGCGAGTTCCTGTCTCTGCTCGGCTCCTCGGGTTCGGGCAAGACCACGCTGTTGATGGCGCTCGCCGGTTTCGTTCGTCCTGATGCCGGCAGCATCCGCTTTGGTGGTCGGGAAATGATCTTCGAGCCGCCGCACAAGCGCGATGTCGGCATGATGTTCCAGAGTTACGCGCTGTTTCCCCATATGAACGTCTTTCAGAACGTCGCATACCCGTTGAAGCTGCGGGGTTACGGGCGGGCTGAAATCCGCCAGCGAGTGGAACAGGCGCTGGCCACGGTGGAACTCGATCACCTGATTGAGCGCAATATCAACGAAATGTCGGGCGGTCAGCGCCAGCGTATTGCCCTGGCCCGGGCCATTGTGTTCGAGCCAAAGATTCTGTTGATGGACGAGCCCCTCTCGGCCCTCGACAAACGTCTGCGCGAAACCATGCAACTGGAATTGCGCCGCCTGCATGAGCGCCTGGGTATGACAGTGGTCTACGTGACACACGACCAGCGCGAAGCCTTGACCATGTCCGACCGCATCGCGGTGATGAGTAAGGGCAAGATTCGTCAGATCGATACGCCGGTGAACCTTTATGAGCGTCCTGCCAACCGGTTCATCGCCGAGTTCGTCGGTGAGTCGTCCTGCCTGCCGGTGACACAGCACGCGGGGCTGCTCCAGTTCCAGGGGCGCACACTCAAAACCGGCAGCGCGGTGGAGGGGCTGAAAAATCCGAGCCTGGTGGTCCGTCCGGAAAAACTGCAATTCGTCGCGGCCGAGGCTGGTGAGTACAATCACTTGCACGGCCACGTCGCCGATGTGATTTTCCAGGGCGAAAGCCAGTTGGTGCAGATTGACCTGGGCGAAGGCATGGCCGTTGCCATTCGCCGCCCGACCCGCAGCTCCGAAAGCAATCGCCTGCCAGCTCGTGGCGAGGCCGTGGTGCTTGGCCTGCACCCGCACGACACCCTGGTGGTGGGGAACGAGCCATGAGTGTCGTCGAACTGCACGCATTGAATGCCCGTGAGCTGCAACGCGCAGAGCGGCGTCATCGCTGGTATCTGTTCGGCTCAGGGTTGCCTGCGTTGTTACTGGTGCTGCTGACGTTCGTGTTGCCGATCGGCTGGTTGTTCTGGTTGTCGTTGTTCGACGCCAACGGTCAGTTGACGATCGAGAACTACACGCGCCTGCTCGAGCCGATCTACGTGCTGACGTTCGTGCAGACCTTCAAGATCAGCATCATCGTCACCATCGCCTGTGTGCTGATCGGTTACCCCTATGCCTATTTCATGATCAAGGGCGCGCGCTGGCTCGCCAACCTGGCCATGGGGCTGCTTTTGGTGTCGCTGTGGACATCACTGCTGGTGCGTACCTACGCGTGGCTGATCATCCTGCAGCGTCGCGGTATCGCCAACGACTTGCTGATGAGCCTGGGCCTGACCGACGCGCCGCTGGCCCTGGTGCATAACCTGACCGGCACGGTGATCGGCATGGTGCACATCATGTTGCCGTTCATGATCCTGCCGTTGTACGCCGCCATGAAAAGCATCGATCCGATCTACAACCAGGCGGCTGCCGCCTTCGGTGCGTCGCCGTCCCGAGCCTTTCGCGACGTGTTCCTGCCGTTGTCGCTGCCGGGGCTGGCGGCCGGCGCCACGCTGGTGTTCGTGATCACCCTGGGCTTCTATGTCACGCCTGCGTTGTTGGGCGGTGGCAAGGTGCAGATGATCTCCATGCGGATCGAGAGCGACGTGTCCATGTACGCCAACTGGGGTGCCGCTTCTTCGTTGGGCGTGGTGCTGTTGCTGACCACCTTGCTCATGTTGTTCATCGTCAAGAAGGGCGCGGGCCTCGGCCGGCGCAGCGAGTGAAATCATGATCCGACTCAAGCAATCCCTGATGGATGCCGTGCGCGCATCCTGGCTGTACGTCCTGGTGTTGGCGACCATGCTGTTTTTGGTGCTGCCGACGCTGATCGTGATTCCCATGTCGCTGTCCGATGCGCGCTACCTGAGCTTTCCGCCCAAGTCGCTGAGCTTCGAGCCGTTCTTCAGCTATTTTGCCTCCCTTGAGTGGCGCAGCGCGACGGCGGTGTCGCTGATCACCGCGACCCTGACCATGGTGCTGGCCACCACACTGGGCACGGCAGCGGCGTATTCGTTGCACGTCACCCAGTCGCGATTGTCCGGCGTCCTGCGCGGCCTGTTGATGGCACCGATGATCGTGCCCACGATCTTCATCGCCATCGGCCTGTTTTTTGTCTATGCCCGCATGGATATGAACAACACCATCCCGGGGCTGGTACTGGCGCACACGCTGCTGGCGCTGCCCTATGTCGTGATCAACGTCAGCGCCGGCCTGCGCAGCTATGACATGACCCAAGAGCAAGCCGCGTGCATTCTCGGCGCGACCCGCCTGCGGGCCTTCTTTGACGTGACGCTGCCGCAGATCCGCTTCTCGGTGATCGCCGCCGCCATGTTCGCCTTTGCCATTTCCCTGGATGAGGCCGTGATCTCGCTGTTCATCAGTGGCGGCGACAGCTCCACCCTGACCAAACGGATGTTCAGCTCGCTGCGCTCGGAAATCGATCCGCTCATCGCAGTGGTGGCGACGTTGATGACGCTGCTGTCGATTACCATGCTGTGCATCAGCATCATGGCCCAGCGCAAAGCGAAGAGGGCGGCGGCATGAGTCGCATCAACCTGCGGCTCGGGCATGCCAGCAGCGAAGTGATCGAGTTCTTCTGGAACGGTCGCCCGGTGCAAGGACGTCAAGGCGAAAGCCTGGCTACGGCGTTGCTGGCCAACGGGATCAAGGTGTTGGCCTGGACGCGAAAATCCCACCGTCCGTTGGGCTACTCGGGCAATTACGTGAGCGGGGTGCTTGCGCGGGTGGACGGGGTCCCTAACGTACGCCTGGATCTGTTCCCGGTGGCGGCCGGGGTGCGGGTCGAGATGCAGAACTGCTGGCCGAACCCGGCGTTCGATGTGTTGCGCCTGTCGCGGCTGATTCCGTCGAGCTGGATTCAGGGCGGTTTCGAACACACCAACCTGGTGCCCAGCGGCACGGCGTTGTTTCAGCGCTGGGAAGCGATACTGGCGTTTCTTGCAGGGTCGGCCAAGCCGGCCACCTCTACCGGGGAGGTGGCGGTGCCGCCCGCGCGCCGTTTGAGTGCCGACCACCTGGTGATCGGTGGCGGGCCTGCCGGGTGTGCGGCGGCCAACGAGGCGGCAGCGCAAGGGCTGGATGTGGTGCTGGTCACCCGTGGCCATGGCCTGGCGCGTTACGCCCACGCAGCCGGCCAGGCACGGCCAGCCTTGGATGAGCGGGTGACGCTGGTCACGGGCGTCGAGGTGTTTGGTGCCTACCGCGAAGGCGAATTGCTGTTAGGCGCGCCCCACGACCCGCGCCAGGGTGCCTTGGCGCTGGAGGCCGAGACGATTGTCCTGGCCACCGGACGCCGTCCATGCCCGCCGGTAATCCCCGGTATGTGGCTGCCGGGGGTGATAGAGGCGCGCACCGCGCTGATCATGGCCAGCGAGCAGGCGGTGGCACCGGGCGAGCGGGTGGTCGTGGTCGGCAATGGCGACCAGGAGGCATTGGCCAGCCGCCTGCGCCAGTTGGGCGTGAATGTGGTCGCGGCGCGGCCGGTAGGCGATTTGCGCCGGGTGGCGGGGCGCAGCCGGGTCAACGCGGCGTACTTCGCCGAGCGTATTGCCTGCGACGCGCTGGTGCATTCCGGGCCGTGGCTGGCAGAAGCCAGTCTGACCTTCCAGAGCCGCGCCGAAGGCTTGCTGCAGTTGCGCGAACAACACCCTTGCCGTTGGCAGGTGGTGGGGTCTGCCAGCGAGCACGATCAGCCCTTGCCGGTGGCGACGTCCTCGTCTCATCACGCCTTGTTGTGCCCCTGCTTCGACGTGTCCAGCCATGAAGTGCAGGCGTTGATCGAGCAGGGCATCACCGACCTGGAAGTGATCAAACGCCTGACCTCCTGCGGCATGGGCCCTTGTCAGGGGCAACCCTGCTGGGATTCACTGCGCGCACTGGTCAGTGCCCGAAGCGGCATCGCCCTGGAGCTGTTAGCCAGGCCGACGCTGCGCCCGCCACGCCGAGCCCTGAGCGTTGCTCAGGCCGCCGGCCTGGCCGATGTCGTTGAGCCTTTGCAATGAATGCACTTAAACCTTTGCCTGCCAAGGCCTCGATCATCATTGTCGGCGCGGGGATTCAGGGCCTGTCGCTGGCGTTCAATCTGTCGGAGCTGGGTGTGCGCGACATTCTCGTGCTAGACGCCGGTTACTGGCAGGGCGGTGCCTCGGGGCGCAACGGCACGCTGATTCGTGGCGCGTTCAGCTCGCCTGAATGGACGCGTTTCTTCGCTCATTCCTGCGAACTGTGGCAGGGCTTGTCCAAACGCCTGGGCCAAAACGTCATGTATTCGCGCCGGGGCTACACCATGGTGGGCGAGCGCAGCGCCACGGCCGAACTGCTCGACCGCACGCTGGCCGTGCACAAGGAATGCGGTATCCACTCCAGCCTGCTGACACCCGGTCAGTTGCGCGAGGTGCTGCCGGCCCTGGCTCATGGGCGGGTGAGCGCGGCGCTGCATCTGCCCGACAGTGGCGTGGCGCCGCACCACGCGGCCATGCATGCCTATCGCCAGGCGTGCGAGGCGAGGGGGGTGAGCATTCACTACCGCACGCCCGTCACCGCCATTGATCAGAGCGCCGGGCGCATTGGCGGGGTACGCGTCGGCGACCAGCGCATTGCCAGCGACACCCTGGTGCTGGCCGGGGGCGCCGAGAGCAATGCCCTGGCGCAGATGGCCGGGGTGCCGCTGGATGGCTATCCGATGCGCCTGGAAGCCATGGCGCTGGAACCTACGCGGCCCTTGATCGGACCCGCCGTGGCGTTGCTGGATCGGCTTTGCTACATGCACCAGACTGCTCGTGGAGAAGTGGTGGGTGGCGCCGAAGTGGCTGAGCGCCCGCAACACACCCTCAATGCCGACGTGCCGGTGATGGCTGCCACCGCTCGGGCGTACCTGGAGATGTTCCCGCAGTTGGGGCATGCGCGGATCTTGCGTCAGTGGGCGGGTTTGGTGCATATCTCCAAGGATTTCGGGCCGCTGTTGGGGGCCCATCATGCGTTGCCGGGTTTGTTCGTCAGTGCGGGCTGGTGTTATGGCCACGCGGGCGCCCCGGCTGCCGGCGAACTGTTGGCCAAGGCCATTGTCAGCGGGCAGGTGGACGAGCGTATGCGCCCGTTCGCCGTGGACCGATTCGAGCGAAACCAGCCAGTCGTAGAACCTGGCATCGTGTTGAGTCATTTCGAATGACTTGCAAAAAAACGGGTACCGTACGGACCCTTGAACCAGCACAACCCCAAACGCACCGTGATGCGTATGCCGATGCGGCAGAATAAGGAAAAATCCATGAGCTCCCTGGAAGACTCACCACTTTTCATCACTGCTTTGTCGAAGGGGCTCGCCATCCTGACGGCGTTCCGAGCCGGGCGGCCGAGCATGAGCCTGGTCGAGCTGGCCGAGCACACGGGGCTGAACAAAAGCACTGTGCAGCGTTCTGCCTTCACCCTTGAGGCGCTGGGCTATCTCTACAAGGAGCCGGTGACCAAGCGTTTTCGCCTGGCGCCCAAGTCGCTGGATCTGGGCACCGGTTATCTGCAGACCAGCGAGCTGATCGAGCGCGCAAATCCGTACCTGCATGAACTCAACCGCAATGTCGAGGAAAGCTGCAACCTGCTTGAGCCCTGCGGACTGGACATGCTCTATGTGGCTCGCTTTCCCAGCCACAAACAGATCGCCATTCACATGCCGCTGGGCCGGCATCTGCCGATGTACTGCACCTCGGCGGGGCGTGCGTACCTGGCCGCGCTGCCCGAAGCCGAGTCGGACGCGATCCTGGTGGCCTCCGAGCGCCAGGGCTACACCGCCAGCACCGTCACGGAGCTGGACCAACTGCGCGCGCTGGTCGCCGAAGCCCGCAACGCCGGTTACGCCTACGCCCAGGAAGAATACTTTGCGGGTGACATCAGTGTTGCCGCTGCCGTGGTCAATGCCGATGGTTACCCACTGGGTGCCGTGAACATTTCCGTACCGTTCAGCCGCTGGAGCCTTGAAGAGGCGCGCAGCCAACTGGCGCCCAAAGTGATCAACACCGCACGGACCATTTCCAGCGCAACGCGCAGTTTACGCCCCGTGGGCTAAAACCCCGGGGTAACCCTTTCACCCGCACACCCTGCTGCCGGCCCTGGCCTGCGGTATAGGTGCGCGATTGCCCGAAATCCGGGCGCACGTTTAAGGAGAGAGTGATGAGTGAGACCATGAAAGCTGCTGTCCTGCACGCGGTAGGTGAACCGCTGCGGATCGAGCAGGTGCCGATCCCGCAGCCGGGGCCCGGTGAAATCCTGATTCGTATCGCGGCCTGTGGCGTGTGCCACAGCGACCTGCATGCCGTTGACGGCGACTGGTCTGCATTGCCCACTTTGCCTCTAATTCCCGGCCATGAAATCACCGGGCATGTGGTTGCCCACGGCCAGGACGTCAGTGAACCGCCACTCGGCGCGGCCGTTGGCATGCCGTGGATGTACAGCGCGTGTGGCACCTGCGAGTTCTGCCTGGGTGGCATGGAAACCATCTGCGCGCGCCGCGAATCCACGGGTTACAGCAAGCAGGGCGGGTATGCCGAATACATGGTCGCGCCGGCCGCCTTTGTCGCCACCCTCGAACCGGGCGTCGATCTGTACGCCCTGGCGCCGATCCTGTGCGCCGGCGTCACCACGTACCGAGGCCTGACGCGCTCCCGTGCCCGACCAGGGCAGTGGGTGGCGGTCATGGGTATCGGCGGTCTGGGCCATGTGGCGGTGCAGTACGCCATCGCCATGGGGCTGCGGGTAGCGGCCATCGATGTGTCCGCCGACAAGCTGGAACTGGCGCGCAGCTATGGCGCCGAGTGCTTGGTGAACGCCCTCGACAATCCGGTGGAAACCCTCAAGCAGCAGATCCCGGGTGGCGTCCATGCCGTGCTGGTCACGGCCACTGCCAATGCGGCCTTCGAACAGTCAGTGAAGATGCTGCGCCCCGGCGGCACGGCGGTCTTCATCGGCTTGCCCGGTGGCGATGCCGATACCGTGCGCGCCTCGATTTCCAGCATCAGCGGCTGGGAGCTGTCGATCACCGGTTCCAACATCGGCACGCGCCAGGACCTCAACGACGCGGTGGCCTTCGCCGCCCGTGGCCAGGTCAAGGCGCAGGTCAACCTCGAGCGCCTGGAAGACATCAACGACATCTTTGCACGCATGCGCCAGGGCCAGTTGGTCGGCCGCACCGTGCTGAAAATTGCCTGACCCCTTCACTTTCCCAATAGGAATTACGTATGACCATCACTCGCCTTCAACCCAACCCAGGTCTGCTCAGCCACGCGCTGGTGCACAACGGTATCGTCTACATCACCGGCCAGGTGCCCGCTGACCGTACCCAGGATATCGCCGGGCAGACTGCCCAGGTGCTGGCGCGGATCGATGCGCTGCTGGCCGAGGCAGGCTCCGACAAATCGCACATCCTGTTCGCGCAGATCTGGCTCAAGCATGCCGTGCAGGATTTTGCCGCCATGAACGCCGTATGGCGTGAGTGGATCCCACAGGACGCATTGCCAGCCCGGGCTACCGTTGAAGCCAACATGGCGGCGGACAACATCCTCGTGGAAATCGCCCTGCAGGCAGCGGTCAAGGCCTGATCGGCCGGTTGAACAGCCGACTTTCGGCATCGGAGAATATGTATGAGCAGTATCGTTCCTCATCTCATCAACGGCGTGCGGGTCCAGGGCACCGGGCGCACCGCGGATGTCTACAACCCGTCCACGGGCGCGGTGATCAAGCAAGTAGCGCTGGCCGATGCGGCCACTTTGCAGCAAGCCATCGATGCCGCGAAAGCCGCGTTCCCGGCGTGGCGCAACACGCCGCCGGCCAAACGCGCGCAGGTCATGTACCGCTTCAAGCAATTGCTGGAGCAAAACGAAGCTGCCATTGCCGCGATGATCAGCGAAGAGCACGGCAAGACCCTGGAAGACGCGGCCGGCGAACTCAAGCGCGGCATCGAAAACGTGGAGTTCGCCTGTGGCGCACCCGAGCTGCTCAAGGGTGACTACAGCCGCAATGTCGGCCCGCACATCGACGCCTGGACCGACCTGCAACCGGTGGGGGTGGTAGCCGGCATCACGCCGTTCAACTTCCCCGCCATGGTGCCGCTGTGGATGTATCCGCTGGCCATCGTCTGCGGCAACTGTTTCATCCTCAAGCCTTCCGAGCGCGACCCCAGTTCCACCCTGCGCATCGCTGAACTGCTGATCGAAGCCGGCCTGCCGGCGGGGGTCATGAGCGTGGTGCATGGCGACAAGGAAGCGGTCGATGGCCTGATTGAATCGCCGCACGTCAAGGCACTGAGCTTTGTCGGCTCCACACCCATCGCCGAATACATCTACAGTGAAGGCACCAAACGCGGCAAGCGCGTGCAGGCCCTCGGCGGGGCGAAAAACCACGCGGTGCTGATGCCCGACGCCGACCTCGATAATGCCGTCGGTGCGCTGATGGGGGCGGCCTATGGCTCGTGCGGTGAGCGCTGCATGGCGTTGTCCGTGGCGGTCTGCGTGGGCGATGCGATTGCCGATGCCCTGGTGGAAAAACTGGTGCCGCAGGTGCGGGCCTTGAAGATCGGGGCGGGCACATCGTGCGGCCTGGACATGGGACCGCTGGTGACCGGCGCTGCGCGGGACAAGGTCAAGGGCTACATCGACGCCGGTGTGGCCCAGGGCGCCACGCTGCTGGTGGACGGTCGCGACCTGGTGGTTACCGGCCATGAAAACGGCTTTTTCGTCGGGGGCACGCTGTTCGACCGCGTGACCGCGCAGATGAGCATCTACACCGACGAGATTTTCGGCCCGGTGTTGTGCATCGTCCGCGTGCCGAGCCTGGAAGCGGCGATGAAGTTGATCAACGACCACGAATACGGCAACGGCACCTGCATCTTCACCCGCGACGGTGAGGCGGCGCGCTTGTTCTGCGACGAGATTGAAGTGGGCATGGTCGGCGTCAACGTACCGTTGCCGGTGCCGGTCAGCTACCACAGCTTTGGTGGCTGGAAGCGTTCCCTGTTCGGCGACCTGCATGCCTACGGCCCCGACGGCGTGCGTTTTTATACCCGCAAGAAAGCCATTACCCAGCGCTGGCCACGCCGTGCCAGCCATGAAGCCGCGCAGTTCGCGTTCCCCAGCAACGCTTAAGTGGCGCCTGCCGCGTGGGGCTCTCACGCGGCTTTCGACTTATCGTGGAGACAAACATGAACAATGCACTGAAGTTTTACATCGACGGCCAGTGGGTAGCTGCCGAGTCCGGCAATACCCTGGATGTGATCGATCCTTCCACCGAACAGGCCTTTATCAAAATCGCCGTGGGTGATAGCCGGGATGTCGACAAGGCGGTAGTGGCTGCCGCCCGGGCCTTCCCGGCGTTCTCGGGTAAATCGGTTGCCGAACGCCTGGCCTTGCTCAAGGAAATCCTGCGGGTGTACAACCTGCGCTACGAGGATCTGGTCAAGGCCGTCAGCCAGGAAATGGGCGCACCGCTGCATTTCGCCCGTGATGCGCAGATCTGGAGTGGCCGCGCGCACCTCGAGTCAACCATTAGCGCCCTGGAAAACTTCCCGTTCAGCGAACAGCACGGCACCACCCATGTCGTGCGCGAAGCCATTGGCGTGTGCGCCCTGATCACGCCGTGGAACTGGCCGCTGAACCAGATCGTCTGCAAGGTGGCCCCGGCGATTGCCGCCGGCTGCACCGTGGTGCTAAAACCCAGCGAAATCGCGCCGCTGACCGGCATCATCTTTGCCGAGATCCTCCATGAAGCAGGCGTGCCGGCAGGCGTATTCAACCTGCTCAACGGCACCGGACCCGATGTGGGCCAGCACATGGCGAGCCACCCGAACGTGGACATGGTGTCTTTCACCGGCTCGACCCGCGCCGGCATCATCGTCGCCAAGACTGCGGCGGATACCGTCAAGCGCGTGGCCCAGGAGCTGGGCGGCAAGTCAGCCAACATCCTGCTTGACGACGCCGACCTCGACGTGGCGGTGGCCAAGGGCGTGCAGGGCTGTTTCTCCAACTCGGGGCAATCCTGCGACGCACCGACCCGCATGCTCGTACCGGCCGCGCTGCATGCCCGCGCGCTGGAGATCGCCAAAGAGACCGTCGAGCAACTGGTCACCGGCAGCCCGCTGGACGAAAAAACCAACCTGGGTCCGGTGATCAGCGAAGCACAGTTCAACAAGATCCAGGGGCTGATCGCCACCGGGATCGAAGAGGGCGCCACGCTGGTGGCCGGCGGCCTGGAACGACCTGAGGGGTTGGACAAGGGCTACTACGTGCGGCCGACCGTGTTTGGCCACGTCACGCCGCAGATGACCATCGCTCGCGAAGAAATCTTCGGCCCCGTGCTGTCGATCATGCCCTATGAAACGCTGGAACAGGCCATCGAAATCGCCAACGACACGGTCTACGGCCTGGCGGCCTACGTGCAGTCCCGGGACCTCGAAAAAGCCCGCGCCGTTGCCGGGCGCATGCGGGCGGGTTCGGTGTACCTGAACTATCCGAGCTGGGACACCTTTGCCCCGTTTGGTGGTTATAAGCAGTCGGGTAATGGCCGTGAGTATGCGGGCTGGGGGATCCACGACTTCCTGGAAATCAAGGGCGTAGTGGGTTGGGGGAATTGATTGGGCGGGGTGACAGGCTTCCCGCGCGTCATCGTTGACCTCCATCGCGAATAAATTCGCTCCTACAGGTCCTGTGGTGCCCCTGTAGGAGCGAGCATGCTCGCGATGGATACACAACCACTGCGGGGTATCAGGCAGCCCGGCCGATAATTGTCGGATTTCCTGACATGCGCGAATAAATGACGTGGGGGAAGGGCCATGGTGTGAGTCGTACTGATGGAAGGGGTATTACGGTATCGTATGACGACGACCTTGGGTTCTCTGACCAGCCATTTAATCGCCACCGACAGGACGTCACCATGCGCAAGGATTACCTGGCATTTTTTACTTCACTGTTCCTGTCGAGGCTGGCCGACCAGATCCTGCTGTTCATCGTGCCGCTGGTGGTGTTTCAGACCACGCAAAGCGCGTCCTGGGCAGGGCTGGCGTTTTTTGCCGAGTCGCTTCCGCGCTTTCTTGCGTTCCCGGTCTGCGGGGCATTGTGCGACAAATTCGCGCCCACCCGGATTCTGCACATCAGCCAGGTCTATCGCGCTTTGCTGTGTGCGGTGGCAGTGGTCTTGTACCTGGTATTTGGCGGTATCGCCTGGCTGGTGGTCCTGTCGGCACTGTGCGGGGTACTGACGACCCAGGGCATCATGGCCCGTGAAGTGTTGATGCCGCATATCTTCCAGCACTACAGCTACACCAAGACCTTGTCCTACTCACAAATCGCCGACCAGACCGGGCTGGTGCTCGGGCCGCTGCTGGCGGCGCTGTTGCTGGAACTCTGGGCGTGGCACTGGGTGGTGGCGTGGGTCGCCGTGTTGTTCCTGTTGGCCGACCTGGGCATGCGGGTGTGGCAACGATTCAGTGGTATCACGCTGGAGGTGTTCGAGCAGCATCAGGACATTTGGGTGCAACCGCTGCGTATCGCCTTTGGGCATATTGGCGAGCGCAAGGAACTGAAAAAGATCATCACCCTGGCCGTCGGCGTCAACCTGATCATCGGGGGCACCCTGGCCACCTCGGCCGCCATGGTGATCGGCCAGTTCAGCGCGGGCAAGGACGGCTACGCCGGACTCCAGGCGGCCGGCGCCGGGGTGACCATCGTCATTCTGTTCTTTCTCGCCCGAGTGGCGCTGCCCCTGAGGCTCATGGGCAGCATCGGGTACTTGATGATCGCCGCAGGCGGCTTGATCTGTGCGCTGAGTCCGAGCCTTGGCTTATATATGGCGGGCTTCCTGCTGATCGTTGGCTTCGACAAGATGTTCAACGTCTATATGCGCACGATTCGTCAGCGCGTGATTCCAACACAGGATTTCGGCAAGACGGTTGGGGTGATGACGTTGCTCAATAACCTTTCGCAGCCGTTGGCCGGTTTGCTGGTGGCGTTGTTGGCGACGACGCTGGGGGTGCAGGGGGTGGTGTTGTTTCTGACGCTGCTGGCGGTGGTGTTGGGGGTGGCGGTGCTGGTTTGGGCGACGAGGGTTGGCGGTGAGGGGGAGACGGCGCAGTGTCTGGTTTCCAGTGTTATCGTTGACGACCATCGCGAATAAATTCGCTCCTACAGATGTCCGCATTCCCCTGTAGGAGCGAGCACGCTCGCGATGGACTGAAGAACACCGCGGGGTGTCAGGCTTCCCGCGTTATCATTGACGACCATCGCGAATAGATTCGCTCCTACAGATGTCCGCATTCCTCTGTAGGAGCGAGCACGCTCGCGATGGACCGAAGAACACCGCGGGGTGTCAGGCTTCCCGCGTTATCGTTGACGACCATCGCGAATAAATTCGCTCCTACAGATGTCCGCATACCCCTGTAGGGGCGTAGGTGATGGAATTTTATTCCACCGCCTCGACCACCCCCTGATCCTCACCCAGGAATCCGCCGCTCTGGTGCTGCCACAGGCGTGCATAGGTGCCGTTTTTCGCCAGCAGTTCAGCGTGGGTGCCTTGTTCGATGATGCGCCCGTCGTCCATGACAATCAGCCGATCCATGGCCGCGATGGTCGACAGCCGGTGGGCGATGGCGATCACGGTCTTGCCTTGCATCATCTCGTCGAGGCTTTCCTGGATGGCCACTTCGACTTCCGAGTCCAGGGCACTGGTGGCTTCGTCCAGTAGCAGGATCGGTGCATTCTTGAGCATCACCCGGGCGATCGCCACGCGCTGACGCTGGCCGCCCGACAACTTGATGCCACGCTCGCCCACCAGGGTGTCATAACCGCTGTGGCCTTGCGGGTCCGTCAACTGATTGATGAACCCGTCGGCCTGGGCGTTGATGGCGGCACGGCGGATCTGTTCGTCGGTGGCGTCGGGTCGACCATAAGCGATGTTGTCACGAATGGAGCGGTGCAGCAGGGACGTGTCCTGCGTGACCATGCCGATGGTGCTGCGCAGGCTGTCTTGCGTTACGTGGGCGATGTCCTGTCCATCAATGCTGATCTTGCCTTCGTCCACGTCGTAAAAACGCAGCAGCAGGTTGATCAGCGTGGATTTACCGGCACCGGAGCGGCCCACCAAACCGATTTTCTCGCCCGGGCGGATGTGCAGGCTCAAACCATCGAGCACCTGGCGTTCGCCGTTGTAGTTGAAGCTCACATTGTCGAAGCTTACCGCGCCGCCAGAGGGCACCAGCGCCTTGGCGTCCGGTGCATCCTGCACCTTGGGACCCTGGGTCAAGGTGGCCATGCCGTCCTGTACGGTGCCGATACTTTCGAACAGCGAGGTCATCTGCCACATGATCCAGTGAGACATGCCATTGATCCGCAGTGCCATGGCCGTGATCGCCGCCACGGCCCCCGCGCCGACTTCGCCCTGGTGCCACAGCCACAGGGCATAGCCGCCAGCACCGAGGATCAGGCCCACTACCAGCGCCTGGTTAACGATTTCGAACTGGCTGACCAGGCGCATCTGGCGAAAACCGGTCTGCTTGAAATCTTCCATCGCCGCACGCGCAAAATGCGCTTCGCGCCTGGAGTGCGAGAACAGTTTCACGGTGGTGATGTTGGTGTAGGCGTCCGAGATGCGCCCGGTCATCGAAGACCGCGCGTTGGCCTGTTCCTGGCCGACCTGGCCCAGGCGCGGCACGAAATACAACATTGCCAGTGAGAACAGCGCGATCCAGCCAATGAACGGCAACATCAGTTTCAGGGCGAAGCCGCCCGCCAGAGCGATGATCGCGATGAAATAGACACCGATGCCCGGCAGGATCTCGATGAGGGTGAACAGCACTTCGCGAACGGCCAGCGCGGTCTGCATCACCTTGGTGGTGACCCGACCCGAAAACTCATCGGAAAAAAATGAAAGGCTTTGCCGCAGCATCAGGCGGTGGAAGTCCCAGCGCAGGCGCAGTGGCAGGTTGATCGCCAGAATCTGGTGCTGGACCATGGTGCGCAGCGCCACCAGCCCGATGCTGGTGACCAGCACGATCCCGATGCCCCACAACACGCGGCTTTCCTGCATGTTGACTTCGCCGCCTGCCTTCCAGCTCGATAAGAGGTCCACGACCTGTCCGAGGAAGGAAAACAGCCAGGCTTCGTAAATCGACACGGCCGCGCTCAGCAGCGCAAACGCGAGGACGTAGCCGCGAGCACCTCGGGTACAGGCCCATAAAAAACGAGCCAGGCCGACCGGTGGCGGTGGAAGCTCGTCGGGTGGGAAAGGGTCGAGTCTTCGTTCAAACACACGAAGCATTGAGGTTCTCCTGAATGATCAATTGAGGATTTTGCCATTTAACGCGGGCTTTGAGGGTTCGAGAGTCCAGTGCGCCGCCGCGTTCAACCGCAAACATGAGAAGCTGTTTTTTCACGTCATTCGCCGATGGCATCATCAGGGTGTCCCGGGCTTTTCGGCGCCCACCGCCTGGATTCGGTGATGCTCCACCAGGAAGTCCACAAATACGCGTACCCGGGCGGGCATGGCCGCACCCCCCACGAACACCGCATGAATCGGTTCCCGATCACCAGGGTTCCAGTCTTCTAGAAGGGCCACCAGCTCACCGCGTTGCAGGTCCTCGGCGACCGTGAACGCGCCGATACGTGCGATACCGGCACCTAATCGAGCCAGTTGTGCGAGCGCCTCGCCACTGCTGCATTCGATGTTGCCGTTGATCTTCAGGGAGAACTCATGGCCGTCCCGGGCGAACGGCCAGTCGGGCTGGGCGCGGCGAAAGTTGAACCGCAGGCAGTTGTGGCGCAACAGGTCTGGCGGTTCCTGCGGCGTGCCATGGCGCTGCAGGTATTGCGGCGACGCTACCACGACCTGGCCGGTTTCGCCGATCCGGCGTGCCGTCAGGGGGCTGTCTGGAAGAACGCCAAAGCGCACCGCCACGTCGGCCTGGCCGGCGAGAATGTCGACCACCTCATCGCCCAGGGTCAGATCAACAACGATGTTCGGATATCGGGCGCTGAACGCGGCCACCAAGGGCACGATGGCCATCCTGCCGTGGCCGAGGGCGGCACTCACGCGCAGCCGTCCCTGGGGGACACCTTGATCAGCGATGGCTTCTTCGACTTCGGCCATGTCCGCCAGAATTCTCCGAGCGCCTCGTAAGTAGGCCTCGCCCTCGGCAGTGAAGGTGATCGCCCGGGTTGTGCGAAGCAACAGGCGAGTGCCAAGTCGCTGCTCGGTGCGCGCGATGACGCGGCTGACCGCCGAGGGTGTCAGCCCCAGGGCGCGCGCCGCCGCTGACAAGCTGCCTTCCTCTGCAACGGTGACGTACACCGCCATTTCACCCGACCGGCCGTTGATATCCATTTGTGCCTCTTGCGCAAAGGTGTTTGCCAGAAAGGCCATCTTCTGGCCTGAAAAAACACATTGTAACCTTTGCGGCATAAATGAGGACCTTGCCATGCGTATAAACCTACCCCTTGTAGCTCTTGCCACGGGTGCCTTCGGCATCGGTGTGACTGAATTCGCCCCCATGGGCATGTTGCCCGGTATCGCTGCCGACCTGGGCGTCTCGATTCCTGCCGCCGGCTTGCTGGTCAGCGCCTATGCCGTGGGGGTGTTGCTTGGCGCGCCCCTGATGACGCTGACCACCGGGAAGATTCCCCGGCGCCATCTGCTGATCGGGCTGATGGCCATTTTTACCCTGGGCAACTTGATGTCAGCCATGGCCACCGATTACTACAGCCTGCTGATCGCCCGCGTCGTGACTTCGCTCAATCACGGCGCGTTCTTTGGCGTCGGTTCCATCGTCGCCGCCAGCGTGGTTGCGCCGGACAAGCGCGCCGGGGCGGTTGCCGCCATGTTCATGGGCCTGACGCTGGCCACCATCGGCGGTGTGCCGCTGGCGACCTGGTTGGGTGAACAGCTCGGCTGGCGGACCGCGTTCTGGGGCATCGCCGGATTGGGTGTGGTGACCATGGCTGCGTTGTGGTTCGCTTTGCCCAACCTGCCGCTATCCAAAGGTGGTGGCGTGCTCGCCGAAATCCGCGTCTTGCGCCGTGGCCCGGTCTTGGCCGCGCTGGCGTTGACCGTCGTGGGTTCGGGCGCCATGTTTACCGTCTTCACGTATATCGCGCCTATCCTCAGCAGTGAGACCCACGCCTCGACCCCATTCATCACCGCCATGCTGGTGCTGTTCGGAGTGGGTTTGACCCTGGGGAACATCTGGGGCGGCAAGGCGGCAGATCGCTCCATCGACCGCACCCTGATCATCTCGCTGAGCGCGCTGATCATTGTTTTGCTGGCGTTCACGGTCCTGATGCGCTGGCCGCTGACGGCTGCCATCAGCATCGTTATCTGGGGTGTTGCCAGCTTCGCCTTGGTGCCGCCGTTGCAGATGCGCGTGATGGAAGCCGCCAAGGACGCCCCCAACCTGGCCTCGGCCGTGAACATCGGGGCGTTCAACCTCGGTAATGCGATCGGTGCCGCGCTCGGCGGGGCCGTGATCAACGCAGGCCTGGGTTATCCGGCGATCTCCCTGGCGGGTGCCGCGATGGCTGGCCTGGGGTTGCTGATGGTGCTGGTTCTTGCCAGTCGTGCCACCACCCAGGATCCTGCGCCAACCACCTTGGAATCAGCCAATACGCCCTCATAACATGGCTACCACCCACGTTGCCGAGAGGAACGAAAGATCATGACCAGTCAAACCGAAACCGCCATTCTCGCCGGTGGCTGCTTTTGGGGCATGCAGGACCTGCTGCGGCGCTATCCCGGTGTGTTGCACACCCGCGTTGGCTACACCGGCGGCGATGTGCCCAATGCCACTTATCGCAATCACGGCAATCACGCTGAAGCCATCGAGATCGTTTTCGACCCGGCGGTGATCAGCTATCGGCAGATTCTGGAGTTCTTCTTCCAGATACACGACCCGAGTACACCCAACCGTCAGGGCAATGACTTGGGCGCCAGTTATCGTTCGGCCATTTACTACCTTAACGAACAGCAACGCGACATCGCCGAAGACACCGCAGCCGATGTCGATGCTTCGAAGCTGTGGCCGGGCAGGGTGGTGACCGAAATCGAACCTGCGGGACCCTTCTGGGAAGCGGAACCTGAACACCAGGATTATCTTGAGCGGATCCCGAACGGTTACACCTGCCATTTCATCCGTCCGAACTGGAAGTTGCCCAAGCGCGGTTGAGTGTCGGTACGCTGAAAGACCCGCGACGGTCGGTGATCAATAACATCGGCTGCTCGCGGGTTTGTGCCATAAAAACGGGCGACTCACTGGACGCCACGAATTTAACGTCAAAAAACAGGTATTTAACGTGTTCTTCGCGGCTGGATTTTTTTCCGGGTGCGAAGTGTTTTACGCATAAAGTGTCCTAGACTACAGCTGCAGATGCGATGTGCGGGAGCGGCACCTGATGCATGCTGCTGATTAAGACACCCTTCAACGTGCGAAAATAATATGAATAATAATTCCGGAGCAGGCGCTCGGTTAAACGTACTTGATGGGTGGCGTGGCATGAGCATTCTGCTCGTACTGGCGTGTCACCTGTTACCACTTGGCCCAAAGAGTTTGCAGTTGAATGCCGCTGCAGGCGTTATGGGCATGGCTATTTTTTTTACCCTCTCGGGCTTCCTGATCACCAGTTTTTTGCTCAATCACAGTAGCGTTACCGACTTTCTCATCCGCAGGTTCTTTCGGATCGTTCCCCTGGCCTGGTTGTATATGGCAGTCGCGTTATACGTCATGAACAGCTCGCCGGATTTCTACGTCGCCAACTTCCTGTTCGTTGCCAACTGGCCCCCGATGGCCCTTGGAAGTGTGAATGGCCATCTATGGAGTTTGTGCATGGAGGCGCAGTTCTATGTTGCCATTGCACTACTGGTCGTTCTCTTCAGAAACAAGTGGGTCGTGATGATTCCTTGTCTGTGCATCGCCGTCACTCTTTACCGCGTCATGAATGATGTCCACGTAGCGATCAATACCTATTACCGAATCGATGAGATATTGACGGGTTGCATACTTGCAATGATTTATCACAAGGGGCTGGGTGGCACACTTGTAAAAGAACCGAGAAAGATTGGGGCCGCGCAAGTACTGTTACTTCTCCTGTTCCTGGTGTCCTGTCACCCGGAGGGCGGTTTCATGAATTACTTGCGCCCTTATTTTGCCGCCGCGTTGGTGGGGAGTACATTGCTCAATAGTTCAGCTCGCATTAACCAGCTCTTGAATCATCGCATTCTCTTTTACATCGCCACCATCTCTTATGCGCTTTACGTCGTTCATCCACTGCTGGCGGACACCTGGCTGGGTAGCGGAGATACGGTGATTAAATATTTGAAGCGACCTTTGTTGTTTGGTGCCATTTTCCTCGTGGCGCATATCTCGACCTTTTATTATGAAAAATGGTGGATTGCGTTCGGGAAGACCTTGTCGAGGAAAGTGGCGAGTCAATCTGTCGCAACGTGAACGCCAATTAGCTGCCCGTGCCGTTTTCGGGATCATTCATCCGCACGCTGGCGAACGTCGATTCGTTGCGCGCGTGCCAGGCAACCCGCGTTATCGTTGACGACCATCGCGAGCAAGCCCGCTCCCGCAGACAACCGCATTCCCCTGTAGGAGCGAGCATGCTCGCGATGGAGGCCCAGGCACCGCTGTGTGCCAGGCAATCCGCGTTATCGTTCACGACCATCGCGAGCAAGCTCGCTCCTACAGCTAACCGCGATCCCTTGTAGGAGCGAGCTTGCTCGCGATGGAGGCCCAGGCACCGCTGTGTGCCAGGCTTCCCGCGTTATCGTTGACGACCATCGCGAGCAAGC
>Ga0308165_1000897_pt1 | contig 46051 bp, 69 predicted proteins | sample PhyWR2_FD_201032 | JGI IMG/M metagenome (GOLD analysis project Ga0308165, IMG submission 201032) | Phyllosphere microbial communities from UC Gill Tract Community Farm, Albany, California, United States - DLSLW.R2 | ecosystem: Host-associated > Plants > Phyllosphere > Unclassified | place: USA... | reverse complement strand
GTGAAGAAGGTGTTGACCGAACCCCCATGTCGGGATATTATCTCGCTTCTCGGAGTGTAGCGCAGCCCGGTAGCGCACCTGGTTTGGGACCAGGGGGTCCAAGGTTCGAATCCTTGTACTCCGACCAAAAATTTAGCTTCAATATCAACGGCTTAGATTCTCACGAATCTAGGCCGTTTTTATTTGCTGCGCGACTTTCTGCGCGACTTTTTCCCATCACCCATTTACGATCCTGAGTAACGTCAGCGTGTCGCGCGTGTACTGCACGCTATTCGCCAACTCCACCAGGCGCTTGATCGTCGGCGCCGCATAATGCGACGGCATGCTGGCGGTCGAATGCCCCATCAGCACCGCTCGATCTTCTTCCGACACGCCGGCGTCGCGCAACCTCGAACCGTAGGTATGCCGTAAGTCATGGATGCGCACCTGTTCCAGATTGGCGCGCTTCCTTGCCTTGCGATATGCCCGACTGTTCAGCCTGTCCATCCGATCCGGATCGAGACCTTTTTTCTCATCGGTGTAGACGAACACGAATTCGTCATGATCGCCGCGGCATGAGTCGATCACGTTCATCGCCACGTCGTTGGGAACGATCACGAAAGGATCGCTATTTTTTGTCGCGGTACCGGGCACCACAAACACGCTGCGGCCCAGTTCCTTGATTTTGCGTTCCCATTCCCATCGCAACCCGCAAACATTTTCCTCGCGTGCGCCGGTGTTCACGGCGAACAAGCAAGGTTTCACCAGGTGAGCCGGCAGCTCCGCAAGCAGTTCCTTTTGCTGTTCCCAGCTGATCGGATACGGCTTGCGGCGGTTCTCGTCCAACATTTCAATCAGCGGTGCAGTGGCAAGCCAAGGCTTCCCTGCAGCGTCCCGCCAAACACGCGCCGACCTGACCAGGATCGTGCGCGCCACTTCCAACGTGCGATTTACCGTGGTCGGGCTGACTTCGTCGACCTCGACACGCTCGGCCTTGAAATCGTCGAACGTCCCGTTATGTACCTGCTCGAGCGGTAAATCACCGGCCACCGGCAGCAACAAGCTGATATGCCACGCGATGTCCGCAATGCTCTTGACGCCTTTTTTCTTGCAGTCGATCAGGTATTGCGCCGCTGCATCGCAAAACAAGCGTTCAGAACGTCGTCGACCTTGGATGTCGATTTTGTCCTGTTGGTCTTTGAGCCATTCCTCTGCTGCGGCTTGGCTGACGTCTCCGAGGCGTCCGAAAATCCGTCTGCCCTTGTACTGCTTGTTGACGGTCTTGCAGCCGTCTGGGGCGGTTTGAATGCCCCTTGTCCTTGTTCGCATGTTGTCGCTTCCTTCAGTTTGCGACCTGGACGTCCGTTGCGGGCTTTATATTCGTCTGCCCACGCATCCAAGTCAAGGCGGTCAAAGGCGACGCTGCGCGCGCCTATCGGGATCTCGATGAGGAAAGGCCTCACCTCGGCGTTGAACAGGTTCTTGTCCATGCCGATGTATTCAGGGGCTTCATGCAGGCGCACGTAGCGCGGCGGGGTGGACATAGGCCGACCTCCTGTAATGTTTGATCCATGGGCAGTTCGCGGGCCGGTGGCCGGTGCCAGAGCAGAGGCAGCAGATAATCACTCCATCCATTTCACGCACCCCTCGGTTTCGCAACACCCGGTGACGTGGCCGTTGTATGCCGATTCCACCAGGTGCAGCACGCCGCCGCAGGCGGGGCATTCGATCGAACCCTGTTTGCCGCGCGGCCCGGTCGTTTTCCACTCGTTCACGACCGGCATCACTTTCGTGTGCCGAGCAATCACGGCGGCCCATTCGGCGGCGTCAGCGGCGACTTCCTCGACAGTCGGCAGTTGCTGCATGGCGCAGGCGTTCACCTCGGCGCCGGTCTTGCCGGTGCATGGAATGCGGTTGAAACGCCCGAACGGCCAGCCGCCGGCCAGCGTGGTGTAGTTGACGCCCTTGCTGCAGCACTCATTGAGCAGGCCGGTGAAATGGACGCAGGTTTCCGGCCTCATGGCATCACCCGCTTGAACTCGACGACCCAGACGAACGGGTTGGCCGACCAGCTGCCGGCGCCGTTGATGGACTCCCACAGGTCGCGGAAGATCACCGGCGGCGCAGCGTGGTCGCTTGCGTTCTGCTCGGTCTCACGCCACCAGGTAAAGACGCCCTCTGACATGGCATCCGACACACTGCAGGCGTTCAGGCGCTCGACGCGCAGTGCTGCGATTTCCAAGTAGATGCGGCTCGCCCACGCCGGCAAGAAGCGGCCGATCTTCAAGCGCCAGCCCCAGACGTTGCCGGTGTCCAGAGAAACCACCGATACTGTCGGCTTTTCTGGGTGGTCGGCAGCGTAGAACACCGGCGCTTCCGGCATCGGCGCATACAGCCATTTCTGCCGACCGGTCTTTGTTTCGCCGTTCGGCCGGCGTTCGCACCACATCCATGCCGCTTCTTTGACTCGCAGCTGATCGCCTGGCACGCCGTAAGGGCAGACCGTCGGCTGACTTCTGCGCTCCATGCCGTTGCGCACGGCGGCTTCAAGTGTGGACTGCCCGGGGACATAGCTGTAGGCCACCAGGCCGCTGAACTGCATATTCAGGCCCGGGTCGACGTGACGCCATTTCACAGGGCGCCGCGTCTGGGTCTTGCTGCCGTCGAGCAGCGCGCGCACCATGGCACCGCTGAAAAGGATAGGGCGTTCTTTCATGGTAGGATTTCCGTTCTAAAAAAAGGGCGCACCATGGAATTGGCTGAAAAAATTTCTCCGCACATAAGCAATCTGTTTCCGGAAAGCGCTGAGATTGTTGACGACGGTGATCGACGCTTGCGGATCAGTTGGCGCAACCCCGTCGAAGGGAGGCCCAATCGCAGGGCGACGCCCATTGCCATCTACCTCGATGCCGACTTCGTTGAGGCTGTCGACGCCGCAACGGACTTTGAGATGGCTTCTGTCGTTGGGCCGAGGTTCCGGAATTCTTTGGAAACAAAGATGCTCGACTACAACCCGGACGCTGGAGACCTTGAAGCCTTCGTCGTGTATGCCGGCATGGAGTCGATCGGCGGCTAGAACCCATGTTGGCCATTGGAGAGGGTATGCGTTGATCATGGTAGGATTTCCATTCCAACAAAACGAAGGGGATTAACATGGCGCTCAAACTGCAACAGGTTGACGGTGAGCAGCAGCAATACATAGAACGTGCGGCAGCTGTCACCGATGCGCAAATTCGGATTGCAAAAGACCTGGCGGAAAAGTATTTCAACTACGAAAGAGATCCGAACGCAGTCAACGCGATCATTCAAGCCCTTGCTACCAATTACGCGGCTGAAGTCCGTAAAGCGAAGACGTAATTTCATAGCGGATCCTCTGCGCCGACGACGGACATGCCGACAATCATCGGCTGCACCCAGATCGGCGCGGCAGATAGTAGGAATGTTTCGCCCGTCCATGTCAGCAGCAGCGAGCGGGCAATCTCCGAGAAAACAGCTTCGGCGGCGTCCGGCGGCACGCAATTACCGATGTGCTCGCGCCAAGCCTGATCACTCATTCCATCCAGCAGCAGGAACTCTTCCGGTTCGATCAGCGATTGCAGCGCCGCCATTTCCAGTGTGGTGAAGGGGCGGTGCCATGTTCCATCCAGCGCGCGGATGACGCCCACCAGCTTCTGGTTGGCATCCGGCAAGCGTGGATCAGCGACCGACCAGCGACCGTTGTCGTAGCTGCCCGAGGATGGCACGGCGCCAGAGGGGCTTTCCCAAGGCACGACGCCGTAGTGGCCGCCGGTGAGGTAGTGGTCGCCCTTGCCGCGATTCATGCCGGTACGCGGATCGGCCACAGCGAACGCGCCCTGGCCGGTAGTGCTGCCGCTGATCACCGTCCCGGCCGGCGCGTCGAATGGGGTAACCCGATACTTCCCTGCACCTTCAAAACCGCCGGTGGCGCGTGGATCGGCTACCGCCTGGCCACCAGAGCTGGGGCCGTGGCCGCTGGTGACCGTGCCGGCCGGCTGATCCCATTCGACGACGCGGCAAACGTTCTTGTGCGTCTTTTCGATGTTGCCGGCTCGTGGGTCAGCGACGCTGAACGTTCCCTGTCCTGGTGACTTCACGCCGATCATGGCGCCGCTGTGCTCGCCCCAGTTCAGGACGCCGTACTGCTGATACTGCAGGCTGCCGGCAGGCGCGCGCGGATCAGCGATCGAGAATGCTCCGTTGGTGGGCAGCGATTCACCTGCGACGGTTCCCATGGGGTCATCCCACTGGCGCACACCCAGCACACCGCGACGCATTTCAGGAACGATCAGATAGTCGCGCAGCACGCCGTCTTCGACTGCCAGCTTGTTCAGGCTCCGCCAGTCGCTACCGGCCTCGACAAACGCCAAGCGCACCCACGTCTTCCATTGCAGGTTCGGTATGCGGTGCATCGGTCCGCCGGCTTCGGCGCCCGGCAGCGGCATGCGGCTGAGCACAGTGCCGACACCCTGCAGGCGGCGAGTCGGCGGCTCGTACAGGTAGGTCGGAACTTTGCCGGTGTGGCGCGCCACCAGGAGGAAGCGCTTGCGGCTTTGCGCCAGACCACCCAGCTCTCCGCAATCGTGGGTCGTTTCCGCGACCGCGTAGCCGTAATGGCGTAGCAAGGCAACGATCTGGTCAAGCAGGTGCCGGCCGCGCGTGGCGATGCGCGGCACGTTTTCGAAGAGGATGAATTCCGCCGGGTCGTCCTTGAAGGCCTCCAGCCCGAGCCAAACGCCGCGAAGGGTAAGGTGATTCAGCGCCTGGTATTTGCCCGTCTTGCTCTTTTCCTCCGGGAGAAGGCCCGAGAAGCCCTTGCATGGTGCGGATAAGAACCAGACGTGCGGAAACTCATATCCTGCTGCTCGGCGGATATCTTCCGGCGTTGCCTCTTTCCATCCTGCCGGCGGCTCCTTGCCGTGGAACGCGATGTACTGCTCGCGGGAAAACATGTCCAGCAGTGTGGCGGCAACGCCGGCCATCTTCAGGAAGTCACGGTTTGCCGACGCATCGACGTCGGCCGACCCGATGCAGCGCGAGGCTGAAACCATATTGCCGACGCGCGCGCCGCCCTTGTTGAATCCCTTTGCGCCGCCGCCGATCGCGCCGAACAGGTGGAAGTGGCGGATCTCGCGGACGTCGTCCGGAACTCCGGTGAATTTGTCTCGGTTCATGCTAGGATTCCTTCAAACAAAAAGGGGGAGTGATGCGAGGTCGTTGGGTATTTTTGTGCGCGTTTGCGGTGTCGGGAGTAGCGACTATTTTTCTGTTGCATCCACCGGTCAGCAGCCAGGACTGGGCAGCTTGGTTCCAAGCCGTGGGTGCGGTAGCGGGTATCGCCATTGCGATCATCGTGCCGTTTCGAGTGCATCAGGCCTCGGTAAAGCGAGATGCGGAACGCGAGGCGGAAGCTATTCGCCACGATTTGCAGAGCGTTAAGGATGAGCTGGATATCGAATTGGAGGGGATGCGTCGCATGCTGAGCCCCTATCTTGAGGTAGATCTTCCGGACGGCATTTATTCTTACGTGATGCGCCCCGATGTTAATAGTTGGGTTCTCTACCGCGCTATCGCTGGTCGCATAGGTCGAATTCCACAACAAGATGTGCGACGAGGAATCGTCAGGACGTACGCATTGTTGCAGGGACTGACGATGGATTTTCATACGCATGCAGACCTGTCTGACCAGTTTAATATCGCTAGGCAGGGCGTGGAAAGGGACCCAGATTCGTTCGCTGCGAGGCAGGAACGCGACGATGCTCGCGACGTGGTCCGACAGTTCTCCGGCAATATGCAGGCGTCTTACAAAGAAACACTCCGAGAGGTCGAAGCACTGATTATAAAAATCGAGAACGCACTGGCTGAACCGGTCAAAAACGGAAAACGATAAATGGATAAGCGCTTTTTTCAGTGGATCGGCTTTGGATTCGTGGTCGTCGCATTGCTCGCAATATGTCTGGGCCTGATGAAAGGGATTGCAAATACCTTCACGCCCGATAAAAAGGGGGATTTGGCAACTTGGGTAGGCGCGTTTTTCACTGGAGCGGCTTTCGCCGGCACCATTTGGATTGCAACTGCAGGACGGCGGCGGCTGCGGGTTCAGGCAACGATTGTGGTTCCCGGGTTGACGGGATACGTGATTGATATGTTGGTCAATGCCGAGGCGATTGCAGTAGGATTGGAGCACTGGATTTCGGCACCTGCCGATCAAAAAAATGATAGCGGTTGGGCAGGACTGCTGAAAATCTGCCAGAACTATTCGAATCGAATTCCTAAAATTCCAGACCAGTACTTGTTGGATTTTGCAGACCTGTCTAAGAGCGGCGCCGGTCAGCTGCATAGAGCACAGTCGAATATTCGCGTCATTCAAACCTACATGAATGCAATGGACAGCAGTGCCGCGGACAAACGGGACGAAGAGGCGCAGCATTTGGCGGATATATGCAAAAGATGCGGTGCCCGGCTTAGACGCTGCAAAACTCAGCTTGACGACATCTGGCGAGAGCATGGTTTCGAAGAAATTTAGGGTCACGCCGCTTCCCTAAGCTCGACGATTTCCCCGTTCTGGACCCAGTGCGCGGCCATGGTCGGGTAGAGCTTTGCCGGCAGCGCCTTGAGCGTGGCGAACAGCAGGGCGGTTTCGATGTGGCCGGCGGTGACCAGGCCATGCACCCAGCCCAGCAGCGTGCCGCGCCCGGGCATGTCGAGAACATCGACGCGATCGAGCATCAGAATTTTCAGTCCGGACACGCGGGCGACCACCACCGCGATCATTGCGTCAACGCGCCATTTCTCGGATTCGGACAGCAGGGTGTAAGGGCGGCCGGCGGCGCAAATGTCCATGTCGGACGAAATCGAAACCGGCTTCCAGTCGGTCGCACCGGCTTCTTCCATCAGGCCAGCATTGACCGGCTTCAGCGCTTCTTTCAGCAGCTCGCCCGGGATGCCATCCGGCGCCAGCGCATCGGCGACGACAGTCCAGGCGGCAACGTCTGCGTGATGCTTGGCGGCGTCGGCGGTCTTCTTCTTGGCGGCTTCGACCGCGGCGGCGTGGCCAGCGGCGATGCTGATCCGGCCTTGCAGCGCAGCGCGGTCGGCCTTCAGCTTGGTCAGGCCCGCCTGCAGCACTTCCAGATCGGGCAGTGGTTCTTCGAAATCCGGATCGGTCAGCGCGTCGAACTGCGCCTGCGCGGCGATGACTTCGACCAGGTCACGTTCCAGATTCTTGACGGCGTTCTGCATCACTTCGAGGCCGCGTTCGAACTCCGGCAGCGACGCCACGGCTTCGTGGTCGACGGCGCCGGCCTTGGGCAGCTCGCCGTGTTCGTCGGTGTAACGGTCCAGCAGCTGGGCGGCCTGTTTGTTGTTTGCGTCGTCACCTGTCCGTTTCTGCACACCGATCCACACGGCCATGTCATGCACCAGGCCGACGCGACCGGTACCGCTGGCGCGCTCGCGCATCGCCACAACCTTCGGCTCATAGTCGGCCAGCTCTGTGCGGGCATAGTCCAGCGCCTCGGTGGCGCGCGGCACGCGTCCAGCCTTCTCGGCCAGCGCGGCGCGCTTGTTTGCAGCTTCAGTGCGCGCCCGCACCTGCGCCGCGACTTCGCCGACCTTCTGGTTTGCCGTGGCAATGTCTGCGTCGAGCGCGGCCAGGTCGTCTGCTGCCGGGGCTTCACCTTCCAGCTCATCAGGATCCGACGCCGCCCAGCTCTCGGCCTTCACGCTGCCGTAGGCTTCGCCGGTCACGGTGCGCCAGGAGCCTTTCGACTCGGTGGCCTTCTTCTTGGCGAAGTCGCACGCATCGGGGAAGCCGGTGCGCAGCAGCGGCAGCGTGGCTTCAATCTTGGCCGGGTCGCATTTGCGCACCAGCATGCGCGCCTTCACGTCGTCGGCCTTGGCGCGCACGCCGGCCAGAACGAACAGGAAGGTGCGGCGGTCGTCCGCCGACATGGCGCTGAACTGCTGGCCGTTGAGGGCGACGCCCACGGCGCCGCCGGTCGGCAGGCCGTCGTCGGCCGTGACCTTGCCGACGGGCACGTTGAATGCATAGGTGCGGTCGTCGTCGATCGTCACCAGCGCCCCGCCGGCGGTCGCGCCGTCGGTCACCAGCGCCGGGTATTCCTTCTTCAGTTTCACGCGCACCGTCTCGCCGGTGATCGCCATGCGCACGGCTTCGCCGATGCTGGACTTGGCTGCGCCGTTGGGGCCGGCAAACAACGTCACCGGCGTGGTCAGACGCGCGTCGATGTGATGCGCGCCGAGGAAATTGTCTACTTGGATGCGTGCGATTTTCATTGTTTGCTGTCCTTGAAATTGGTGCTGGTGGCCGGGACTGCCTTGTCCGGCTTCGTGGATCCACAGTTCCACGCTACTGATACTCCCGGCTCTTGCTCTGTTCGGTTTCCGTTCGACGCCTCAGTCGGCGCTATTCCCCCAGCGTTGAGCGTTAAGCCGCGCGGGCGGCGCCGTGATAGTCCTGAATGCCGAAATAGACCGCCTTGCAGCCCAACACGTCGTTGCCGGCGTCGTGCGCGCCCTGCAAGGTCAGGCCGGTGAAGAATTCATAGGCTTCTTGCAGGTTTGGCGGTTTCGGGGACTTGCGATTCTTGGCGAGCATCGCGGCCGTCGGCGGCAGGTTGACGATCTTGGTGGCCTGCTGGCAGGTGTCGTAAGAGGCGGCGGTCTTCCAGGCTTCCATCTGACCTTCGGAATAGATGCCGGCCTTCATCATTTCGATGCGCACCATACGGGCGTCGAAGCGCTCGTTGTGCGCGACACGGCCGACGGAGGCGCGATCGTGCAATGCCAGGAAAAGCGGCAGCACGGTTTCGATGGCGACGCCTTCGCGCTCAGCGCGCGCCTGGTCGATACCGGTCAACGTCGCGATTTCGTCGGAGATCACCCAGCCGTTCGGCTTGATGATGAATTGCAGTTGCTGCAGAGTCGCGCGGCTGTCGACGTCGATCAGCTCGGCGGCGATCTGGATAATGCGTGGCTGGCGCGGGTCTTCGGATGGCTGATCCCACAGCGGCATGCCGGTGGTTTCGGTGTCGTAGGCAATCATGGTTTTCGATGCTGTCATGTTCGTTCTCGCTTTTGTGGTTGGGTTGGTGCTGCGGTGGATTACTCGAGGTCGCTGGGGCCGTCGTTCGGCGGGTCGCCGGCCGGCTCATTGCCGTCGTCGGTTTCGTCGTTGCCATCGGCGCCCGGAAGCTGCTGGGTCTGCGTGTCGGCGCCGCCGGAAAAGTGATCGTTCAGCGCCTGCTTGCGGTGTTTTTTGGCCTGTTCGATCTCGAACTGTTTTTTTTCGTCGGGCGGGATAAGGCTGATCTGCACCTCGGTGTCGAGTAGCTGGCTCAACTTGCCGACGTCAGCAGGATGCGTACGCGCGCGCACGATTGCGTCGTAGTGAAAGGTGGCCTTGTCCTGCGGGAGAAAGTGCGTCTTGTTGATCGTGGCGTCATTGAGCACGATCTCGGATGCGCCGCCGGCGCCGGTGTGGCCGACAAACTGGTAGCCTTCCTGCGACCCTTTCCACGAAAAGCGCGGGAATGGGAATTTGAGAACGGTGTAGCGGTCCTGGTTGACCAGGTCGCCATTCGGGTCTTTAGCCCAGAAGGCTGGCTTAAGCTCCGCGTGGAACTCGTCCAGCACATCGTTTTCCATCGGCGCGCTGATGCCAATATCGCAGACGCTGTGCTCGTCGCCGTTTTCGTCCTTTTCTTTGCGGATGTTGACGCTGGTGATACGAACCATCTTGGTATTGAGACTGAACATCGTTGTTCCTTTATGAAGTTGAGATAGGTGAGGCGGGGCGCGTTATTCCATGTTCAGGCCGGGATCGGCCACGGCGCGCTTGGCGGTGGACTTGCCGGCCGCTGCCGGCGTGGTGAATTTCTTCAGCAGGTCGCGCGAGATCCCGCGCAGTTCATCCTGCTGTTCGGCGTCGGCAACAGCAGGAATCATGTCGATGGCGATTTGGAGGGCGTCAACGCTGGTGGCCTTGGACATGGCGTCGTTCACCTGGGCATAGGTCAGCACGACGGCGTCGGCCGCGCCCTCGGTGGCTGCCTGCGAGCTGGTGTCACTCGCAGGCCCGGCAGACGCTGTGCCGGCTTCGTCGGTGGTGTTGCGTGCAGCTGTGGCGGCCTGACGGGCGGCCGTATTGGAAATGATCGCGCTGGCGTTGTCTTGCAGCTGCTGGACTTCTCCGGTTTCTTGATCGACATTGCGCAGCGATCCGACGGTCACCGATTCGCTGGTGACGGTATAGGAACCATCGCTGTTGACGTCGATAATGTCGCGCAGCTCCTCTTCGGTCGAGAAGCCCATAGAGATTTCCGGCGCGGAGGTGTTGATCATCCATCCGGCGCTGCGGTACATGAGCATGAGTTGCGGAATGGTCTTCCACTTCGAGCCATTTTTCCCGTACCAACCTTCATCCTTAGACATCTGGATCGTCACGTCAGGACCGACGATCTTTTCGCCGGTTGCGATTTCGATAGCCCAGGCGCGTGCGCCCCAAGTGTCGGTCCCTTTTTCGCCAAACCATTCATATTTGACGGTGCTGAAACGGCCGCACTCGTTGAACGTCGCAATCAGGTATTTCGCGGACCAGCCGGGGCGGCCATGCACGATGTACAGGTTCTGCATCACCATCAGCTCGTCGGCGCGCAGGCGGTTCGCAAGGTTCAACGCGATCATGCAGTTCGCAATGTTTCCCTGGTATTCCTTCGGGACCAGCGACGAGCTGGCGAAAGCCTTGGCGACGCGCTGCAATAGCTCGAAGCCGTCCAGATTAAAGAAGCCGGCGCGCACCTCTGTGCTGGGTCGTGGTGCTTTCAGTGCTGCGACGGTCGTGCTTGTGTTGCCTTGTTCTGCTGCGGACATGGTTTTCTCCGTGGTTGGATGATGGTTATTCGTGGTACATGCAGGTGCCCCAGCGCGCGCAGTACTTCGGGCTGCATAGCTGGGATTGAGGATTCGGAGGGAAGAGGCCGGTTTTGAACATGACGGCGGCGTATTCGATCAGGCCTTTTTCATCGGCCGTGCCCAGCATGATTTTCTTGGCGTCGAATACGCGGCTCACGCCCACGTTGGCGCTGCTGGTGGTCTGCAAGCCGGTGATCTGCGCGCCGGCGGTCTCTTCGCCGTCGGTCTGCTCGGACATGATTTGATATGTGCCCAGCTGCGCCGAACGGCCCTGAATCACCACCGCGCCGTTGGCGATGACGCGGCCGCCGGTCTTCAGGTCGTTGATGACCTTGCCGCCAGCGGAGCGCACGACCCGCGCGCGGTCCATGGTGCCGGTCAGGATCACCACCAGGTCGCCGCAGTCGATGCGTAGCGGCTCCAGCGGCATTTCGACCGAGACGTAATCCATCGTCGGCGCGATATCCATGCAGTATTTGACGGTCAGCACCAGTCCGATTTTCTCGGCTTCCAGCACCGTGAGGCCGTCCTGCTTGTAGTCGACATCCTGGTCGGGATTCTTCAGCGTCTGCACGAAGACTTCGGCGGCCTCGTCGACCGTGATCGGCGCGCCGGCCAGGCGGCCACTGTCGAACGCTGCGGTGCCAGCGTGGATTCCGGTGCCCAGTTGCGCGCGCAGGCCGGATGGCTTGCGCATGCCCAGAATGTGTTCGCCTTCCCAGCGGTGTGCGCAGTCGAACAGCGAGCCCCAAGATGAGGCGCGGACCTTGAACTCGTTCATTTCACACCTGCAGCAGCAAGGGCGCTACGGCCACGAACGATAGTGCCGTTGCCGTAGTTGTCCGGCTTGATCAGTTCAATCACATGGACGGCCTCGCGCAGAGCGGCAACAAGAGCCTCATGAGCGTTGCCGCGCATTACAAGATCCTTCACAGCTTCCTCTGTCCGTGGGCTGCGCTCATCGCCCGAGAAGCGCCAGACCAATAACCCGGCGATCTTGTGCTCACCAATGTTCAGTTCGATGAAGCTGCCCGTGCCGTCATCCACATAGGCATGAAGTGGCGCGACGTTCCCGAGGGAATATTTAGTCCCAGTAACCTGTTTCTTTTTCATTTGCTGGCCTCATGCTGGACCGGCACGCCGAAGTCGGTGACCGGATAGACGCGGACAATGCGACGGATGAAGGGCAAGTGCTGCGCGTTCAGCTCGCGCACGCGCGCTTCCTTGCGCGCCTTGAAGTCGGCTTCTCGCTCTGCCGGCGCCATGGCAGCGGCGGCGAAGACGCAGAGAAGCAGGGCGATGGCGGGGATGGCGGCCTTCATGTCATCCTCCGCACCGGATGCGCATGCACCTTCGCCGGTGCGCTGACGGGTTGCGCTGCATCGCCGGATTCGTCAGCCGGCAGCACCGCCGCCAGGATGACCAGGCAGAACAGGCCGAAGGCAGCCAGCAGCCAGAACAGCGCGGCCGGGCCGAAGCGGAACAGGCGACGGCAAAGACGACGCACAGCAGGGCGCATCGGGCGGTCAATATCGCCCAGCCATTGACGGCGCGCGCGGCCGTTCACGCAACGGCCGATCATGCAGCACCTGCGGCGGTGAGGGCTTTCTCAACTTCTTCCAGCCAGATGCGGTACGGCACCGGCACCTGGTCCAGCGCTCCGGCGGCACCCAGGCTGCGGATGTTGCCGGCCGTGGTGTTGAGAATCTTCACCATCGCGTCGTGCGAGTTGCAGGCGCGGACGACGAAGGCGGCGTTGGCCTCCTGCACCTTGTAATAGTCGGGTACATACATGCGTCCGGAAGTTGGCAGCGAGATTGATCCGATATGGACGTCGCCAGCGTAGAGCGCATAGGTGATGCCGCTTCCGTCCGTCGCGCGTTTTTCGGTCGCAACCCAGATGCCGGGCGTGCGAGCGGCGCTCATGCTCCGACTCCCAGCCATTCGTAGTCGGGGCGCGAGCTGCGCGCTTCGCAACGGGCATCCTCAGCTTGTTCAGTAGCGCTCGGCAGATGACGGTCGCAGTACGCGCCGAAGTCGATCATGTCGCGGACGGAGAACAGTTCGCCGATGTCGATTGTCTGGCCGGTCAGCGTGACCGATTCGACGGTGTACGACTCGTCGAATCGGTCGAAGTAACCGTAGAAGTCCAGCAGCAGGTTGTTGTGCAGGAAGGCGTCGACCAGCTTGATCAGCTTCTTGCCGATCTGTGGCTGGGCCGATTGTGCGGTGGTGTTGGTGGACATTTTATCTACTCCTAAAAAGCTACTGAAAGTAGCATTAGAAGTAGATTAATCTACCTAAAGTAGCATGTCAACTACTTTAAGTAGAATGTGCGGTCAAAATAAAAGCCCGATCAAGTCGGGCTTCGATGGGCTAGGTACGGCTTATTTTCTTTTTGCTGGCTGCACCTGAGAACTTGGAGAAACGGCAGGGGCCGGCGGAATATTGTTGATTATTACAGAAGGTGGTGCAGCAGCCGCTACGGAAGTAGCCTTTGGAATGGCATTGTTTAGCACGAACGTCATGATAGTGATAGCGCCAACCGCGATCACAATCGCTGTTCCGACCACCCATTTGATCGTTTCGTTTGCTGATTTTTGAATACTAGTTTCCACAGCCTGAATATCCGCTTTGGTGGCGTAATTACTTTTCATCGCGCCGACATCGGAAACCAGGTTCACAATGCTTTCTTCAAGTTTCTTGACTCGATCTTCCATGTCTCCATCTTGTGGCGGCCCACCGCCCTTGTCAATGGGGCCTTTATCCGATATGCGATTTTCGAGACTTTTTTGCTTGTCCGAAAGACGGTCTAAAAAGCTGGAATCAACCGACATCGGATTTCGCCTCAAGCTTTACTAGTTCTGCTCTAATCTCGTCAATAAAATGTTCATGTTGGTCAATCATCTCCTTAACTAGTTTTTCCATTTTGTCGTTGTCTTTAGAAGCGGGCTGACGACGTGTTATTTCGACAACCACTTTCATTGTCGATAGTTGGGCTGCACTTGCTTGCACAAGCAACTGTAACGTTTTCGAGTTCATTGATTTGCCATATGGTATTGCAGATGCCTAGTCGGATAATCATGTCACCTTTGGGGGAAACGGCAGTAACAGCGGAAACTGATACACCTTCGCCAGTTCCTTGGCCTTAGGACGTTTTGCGACTTTTTGTTTGAGTTCGACTCTCCCACGCCGTGATGGTGTGATCGATCAAACCGTCGATTCTTTCTTTTTCGTCTTTTGGAAGTCGGTCGAAACGTTCTCTACTGATGGTGAAGGGCCAACTCGCTGAATTCATCATGGCGATCGCCTGGTCCTTCGATGGGCGTGCCTTGGCGCCGTATTGAAGCTCGGCAGGATCCACTCCCAGCAGCTTCGCCAGGGCGTCCATTTTCTCCTGGCGGGGCATCGCATGTCCCAGCGTGTAGCGGCGCGCCATCTCATACGTGATGTTCAGCGCCGCCTTGACGTCATTCGTCGTCAGCCCATTCTTTTCCATGCCGATCTGCACCCGCTGAGCGAACTCCGGGTACTTGACGGGCATGCCTTTTGACTCTTTATCTACCATAAGTAGAAGGTTAGTTAATCTAACTGGTTGTGTCATTTCTATTTTTGGTAGTTGATTAATGCTACTTTAAGTAGTATTCTTTTCGGGACGACATTCACATCGGACCCGAACATGGAAACTACCACCGTAAAAAACCCGCTCGTTTGCGACGCCATCGACAAGGCCGGCGGCGATTCTGCGGTCGCCAAGCACTTCAAGCTCACGGCCTGGGCTGTCTCGAAGTGGCGCCAGAATCTGCCGGAAAAGCGGGTGCTGGACCTGGCGGCGCTGACAGGGTTCGTCTTCACGCCTCACCAGCTCGACCCGAAGATGTACCCGAACCCATCTGACGGGCTGCCTGCTGGCCATGAGATTGCCGAATCTGAAAAGGTGATGTCATGACCGCAGAAACAGTGTCAGCCGATCCGGTGGAAATTACCCGCAAGACCGGTGCACGAATTCAGGCCGAGGTATTGCAGCGCCTTGCATACGTCGGGCAGGAACATGCAGCCGCTTGCATGGGCGTGGATCCCAGCACGGTGAGCCGGGCGAAGGGGACTCTTGACCACGTCTGCCAGCTGCTTGCTGCCATCGGCCTACAGGTAGCCGCGTCCGACTCGGTCGTGATCAGCCAGAAAGAACTGTCCGGCCTCAAATACCTGGCCGCGCGCTATCTGGAAGCAGACTTCCAACGCGAAATTCGGATGTCGTGATGAGCCAAGACCGCCACCTCCGCTTCGACATCTTCCAGGTGCTGGCCGACCACGCGCCGCTGAACACGCCACAGATCACCGAACTGACTGGCGCCGACGGCAAGATCGTTAGCAAAAACCTGTGGTATCTGGTCTATTCCGGATTTTTGACGGTCGACAAGACTGAGCGCCGCAACTATCTCTACGACCTGAGCGCCGAAGGGCGGCAGCGTCTTGCCGAACACCGGGGCGAACGTCCGGTCACGCTCGCGCCCAACCAAGTGCCCATGCCGCCGCAGCTGCGCGGCCCCGTCCTTTCGCCGATGGCCTGGTCCCTGCGCCACCTGCTGGGGGCGGTGTGATCCACGCGAAGCGCCAAACCGTCTACTACGTCGCGCCCGCGCGTCGGCACAACCAGTCTCTCGGAGCTGCATCGTATGCGTTGGCACGGCACCTGATCGAGAAGAAATTCCCAACACAGAAGGGCGACGAGACCGACGGCTTCCATTTCTGGAGCCTCGAGCGTGACGAGCCAGTCCGCTACGCCCGCCTCAAGAAGCGACTCGCACGCATTCTGCGCCGCCAGTTTCGCGCCGCCACAAATCCGCAATCAAGGTTTCCCGAATGACCTGGAATGAACGATCCATTGCCCGGGCTATATCCCTGCAGACGTTGCAGCGGCGCTGTGTGCTGCTCGTCGATAACTGCAACTGGACGGGCCACGAATGCGATGTGCTGGGCGTCACGCTCGACCTGCGGATCATCGATATCGAGATCAAAATCAGCCGCGCCGATCTGAAAGCCGACGCCAAGAAGGAAAAATGGTGGCGCCGGGGCTATAACTGGCCTTTCCAGAACAACCAACACGGCGCGCCGGCGCCAGACCTGCGCTTGATTCATCCCGCCAAGGTCTGGAAACACTACTACGCCATGCCGGCCGATATCTGGAAGCCGGACCTGTTGGACTGCCTGGCGTCGCCTGCCAGCGGCATCCTGCTGCTCAGCCAAGGCGACGGATACACGTCTGACGGCCTGCCGGCAGTCACGGTCCGTTCGCAACGGCGCGCGATACCGAATCGAAACGCGGATCGCCTCCGGCCCGACCAGGTGATGGACATTGCCCGCCTGGCCAACCTGCGCATGTGGGAATCGTATATGCGCGCCGACAAAAACCATCTTTCGGCCCAGCGCCTGGAATCTGCATGACCGAACTACCAACCCCATTGACGCCGGCCGACTGCGATTTGCCTTCCAGCCGGGAGACAGCCGCTGAATCGGGGGCTGTTCGCTACTTTTCTGGCGATCCATGCCCATCCGGTCATGTGACGGCTCGCTACACATTGAACGGCTATTGCGTCGAATGTCAGCGCATACAGTGCCGCGCCAATCGTGATCGCATCAAAGCAAAGCGGGGTGGCGTGTGAACTATTTCGACCATCACATCCGCGACTACGACGCGGCAACGGCGCATCTGAGCTGGGAAGAAGACTTGGCTTATACGCGTCTGCTACGTTGGTACTACCGGAAGGAGAAGCCAATTCCGGCTGACGTAAAGGAAGCCTGCCGACAAGTTCGCGCCGTCACGAAGACTCAGCGCGATGCTGTTGCGGCCGTGCTGAAAGAGTTTTTTGTGTTGCAGGACGACGGCTGGCACAAAGACACCTGCGATGAGGCCATTGCAAAGTATCAAGACGGTGAGCCCGAGCGCGAGATAAAAAAAGCGAACGAGGACAACCGTACAAAGCGCCATCGTGAAGAGCGCGCAAGACTCTTCAAAGCCTTGACTGACGCGGGCGGACACGCATCTTGGAACATCGGAATTGCTGATTTACGCGCCTTGGTTGCTGCGTTACCTGCAACGGTAACTGAAACAAAACCTGTAACACCTGTAACGGCACCTGCAACGCTTGTCACGGCTACCCAATACCCAGACACCAATACCCAATCACCAGTATTAAAAACAAGTACTGGAACCGACACACATGACTCAACCGTAGATGATGCCAATTCTGGCACCGCCGTGTGCCACGACGTCGGGCAAATCTCTATCGCCATGCGGGGCCACGGCATCAACGCCAGTTCGAGCCACCCGACCATGATCGCCTTCGCAGAGCAGGGCGTACTGCTCGACACGCTGCACCTTGCCTGCAAAGCGGCGAAAAAGAAAAAGCCGAATGAGGCGATATCGCCGAACTTCGTCATCGGTTTCATCCGTAACTGGAAGGCCGACGCCGACGCCATGAACGTGGCTGGCGCAACAGCACCCCGCAACAGCCCGAGCAGCAAAGACAAATCCCGCGCGGCAGCCGCCGCATCCATTGGCCTTGGAGGCAAGCATGAGCACCGAACTGTCACGATCGACGGAGCAACAGGCAATGTCGAAGATTGATCCCATGGAAATGCTTTTTGCCGAACTGTACGGGATGTACGGGAATCAGTTCCTGGACAAGTTCCGCAATGGCCACGTCGAGAACGGCAAGGACACCGGCATTGAGCACACGAAGGCTGTCTGGCTGGAGAAAATCCGCTCGCACGGCCTGCGGATGCCGGAAATCAAGCGCGGCTTGGCCGGCTGCGAACGCTCGGTGTACGCGCCGAACTGGGCGGACTTCTTGGCTCGCTGCCGGCCAGCACCCGATCTGGACGCCGCGATCAACGAAGCCCTGACGCAGCTGAAGGCACGCAATGATGGCACGGACGTCTGGTCGAATCCCGCCATCTACTGGGCCGCGCAGAAGGTCGGCTATCACGAAATGATGACCCTGCAGCACGACAAGCTGCGCCCGCGCTTCTCCGCCGCGATGGATTCGGTGCTGTCTGGGCCGATTGATCCGGTGCCGACGATCACGCCGGCGCCGCGCATCGAGATGGCTCCTGTCAGCCCCGAGAAGGTCGCCGAGTGCAAACAGATCACCACCGCGTTCACAACGCGCGTCGGGCGCGGCGGCGTTCCAACTGGCTTGCGCTGGGCTGAACTGATCCTCGAGCGCGACGCGCGCGGCGACAAGTCCCTGACGCTGTACATCGTGCAGCAAGCCCAAGAGGCCATTGCTCTTGGCTGCACAGCCTGATCACCACCACCAACCGAAGGAGAAACACCATGAAGCACCAAAACGTTCCGGAGCGCGTCATCAGAGTCGTTGCCGATCAGTTAAAACGAGCCGTCGACTCGATCAAGCCGGAGTCCAATTTCGTTGACGACCTTGACGGCGACTCGCTCGACCAGGTCGAACTGATCATGCAGATCGAGGATGAATTTGAGATCGAGATCACCGACGAGAGCGCGGACAAGATCCGCACGGTTCAGCAGGCGATCGACTACATCGCGGCGCTGGACTGATCGACCATGAAAAGCGCCTGGGACCGCGTCAAGTTCCGCGTCAGCAGATGGCACGACGTTGTGCCTGAAGCTGGTGACGAGCTGCTTACGCGCACCGGGCGCAGGTATTTGGTGTTGAGCGCCACCGAAAAGTCCGTCACATGCCTGGTGCTGCCGAAGGATTCGGCGCCAGCCACAGGAAAGGTTTTTTGGTGGATGTGGGACAGCAGGAAGCGCACGACATGAAGCCCAGCGGCCGCTACCACCTGACGAAGCTGGACGACTGCGTCCGGCTGGTCGAGAGCACCAGGCCGCGCAAGGACTTGGCCGAGGCGATGCTGGAAACGATCTACCGCATGCCAGGCGCGCCGACCAGAGACGAGATTTTGACGAAGATGAAGGAGAAGACCTCATGAACAAGGACAACGTGCCCAAACGCTTTGGTGGGAGCAAGGAAGTGATCGACCACAACCACGACATCGTGCCGACCCTGCGCATGTTTGGCGGCTTGATGATGGGTATCGCCGCGGATGAGATTGAGATTCTGCGCGCAAACCTCGCGAAGCTTGAAGCGGCATCGATCCCGATCACGCCAACGCTGATGGTCTTCGACCCCAAGGACGGCATGCGCGAGGTTTATCCGTCCGAAGCGCGCCAGTACCGCGAATGGCACGGCATGGTCGCCTGGCTGTACAACCCGTTCACCGGCGACGCTCGTTCGCCGCAGGATATCGGCACCGATCCGTTCGGCCTGCTGATCGTGGCGCCGGCCAAAGCACCGGCGGAGGGCCATCACGTATGAGCAATCTGACCAAGCTGCCGCTGAACGGCTTCGCGCCGACCAACGAAGACATCGCCAAGCACCTGCGCGAGCAGGCGGAATCGATCGAGAACGGCCAGTTCGGCGACCTCCGCAACGTCTTCATCGTCTACGAAGGCGTCGACGGCCAGATCACACGCCAAAACTGCGGCGCGCCTTGCGACTTGGCGCGCGAAGCCGGAATCCTTTTCGTCGCTGCCGCGCGAGGTGTCGTATGAGCCTGACACCTCTTTCACCGGCTGCGGACGCGCAGCTGAAACAGGCCATGCGCACGATGGCCGTGAACGTGCAGGCGGCGGTCGACGAGCTGGTGCGCGCCACGCCGGCCATGGTGGCGGCTGCGCTCAATGGCGGTGAGCTGACGTGCCTGAGCTGCGGCGCCAGGACCAACCAGCGCGGGGTGCTTCCATGCGGGCATTAGGACGGGTTTCTATCAAGCGCTTTAAGCGGCCACCAAATGCCGACATCTTCTTCGGACTTCATGCAGTAGCGCACGTAGACGGAACCGCATTTCCGACAGGCGTACGGCACTTCATGGGGCTTCAGCAGGGCCAGCTTCGCATACATGAGTTGTGGGGTGTATTTAGGATCCGCATCGAGCGCGTCGGCGAAGTCGTCATCGAGGTCGACGTCGGCAGGGCATGGCTTAAAACGGTCGCAGGTGGTGCAAGGCATCTTGAGAGTCTCCTTAGAATTTTTATTGGTTGGAGCGCCGAGCCTTTATTGGCCCAGCTGAAACAACTTTACCCACTGTTTCTCGAAACGCAAAATTGTTTTTGCGTCCAGCTGCAAAGTCTTTCACGGAGTCGGAAATGACATCAATCACCCTGACGCTGCCGTACCCGATATCGGCAAATGCCTACTGGCGCACCCGTGTCATCAAACCGAAGAGCGGCGGCGCGGCGCTGGCGATGACGTACGTGTCAGAAGACGCCAAGGTCTACAAGCAACAGGTCGGCTGGGCGCTGAAGGCGGCAGGCATTCGCAAGCCGATCATCGGCCGCGTGCATATATCGATCGTGCTTTATCCGCATCGGCCGCTTGACTGGCAGAAGCGCCAGCGCACCCTCGGCGCGACATGGGACGACACCGTGCAGTGCATCGACCTGGACAACGCCAACAAGGTGCTGCTGGACGCGATGAAGGACATCGCTTTCGAGGACGACAAATGGGTGCGCAAGATCGTCGCTGAGCGCGCGGAGCCAGACGAGAAGGGCTCCCGTGTGGTCGTCACCATCACGCCGCTGGCCGTGGTGCAGCCTCAGGAATCGCTGTTCGCGGAGGTCATGCCGTGAACTTGCACAAAATCGCAAACCTGCGCGACAAGCAGCTGGCGCGCATCAGAATCAAGAACAAGCTGTACGGCGGCCGCGTGCGCTGCGCCAATTTCCGGCTGAGCACCGGGACGCTCGGCGTGATGCATGGCTTCACCTGGCATGAGCCGATGATCCAACCGTTCGCGCTTGGGCGTCGGATTGCCAAGGACCGCTTCTAATGACGCTGCCGCACCGCGCCTACCGCGATCCGCTGGACCAGCTGCTGGAGCGCGAATCACGCACCTGCAAGGGCTGCGCCTTCGCCGTCAAGGTGTTCGATAGAGACACCTGCAGCAAGGGCAAGAAACACGGCACACGATGCCGGCAATACATTGAACGAGAGGGAACAGAAATGCTACAACGCGCGAAGAAACCGGAACCAGCCAACTGGCGCCAGCAGGATGGCGTCGAACTCTGCCTCGATCGCTGGGGCTGGTGGATGACGCTCAACGACCGCGACCTGGGCGTGAAGGGCGGGAGCCGATCGGAGAGTGAAGGGGACGTTGCGGCCATCAAGCGCGACATCGAGATCGCCGAGGCCACCGACGCCATGATGGAGGGCATGCGGCCGATTCACCTCTGGGCGTTCAAGAAGAAGTTCGGCTTGGCGCGCGTGTGGAATTATCCGAATGCGGACCTTGCGACCGTCTACACCGAGGCTGTTGCGATTCTGGAACCCAAATTGAAGAAAAACCTTGCAACCCGAACCCTGTTTGGGTAAATTCCAGTCACAGGCCGTTTTCGCTCGTCCAGAGAAATGTAAAACGGCTTTGCACAAAGCCCTGATCGCCCCCTCGATCGGGGCTTTTTGCATTTCGGGACCTGAAGACCAGACACCAGCGGATGCCAGAGCAGCCAAACCGCGCCGGACGCTGTCACCGGCAACCAAATTTCACAATCACCAGGAGCAACTATGTCGGGCGCAGTCCTCAACCGCCACGAGGTGGATTACATCGACCTCAAGAAAATCGGCAAGATCACATTGCATCTGAACGATAAGGGCGAGGTCGAGATCCTGGTGGATGGCTTCGAGTTCGACCAGGCGCGCACCTGCCGCGAAACAATCACCAAGGCGATGGCCTGGGCGCGCGACGTCCTGAACACCGAAGTGCAGGCGAACCGTCTGATTCCGGGCGGCCATTTGACATCCGCCGCCGGCGCGTCCGGCGAAGAGCTGGACGCGTAGAGCACATCTGCGAACACGTCCGATTATTTGCGGGGGATGATCTTGGTCATAAAAACGACGTGATCGACATCGAAGTAGTGCTCGGCATTCAAATTGAGGATCCGGTAAATATCCCCGGCAATATGGGTTACAGGCCCGGTTTTGTTTTCGCCAGTTGAGAAACGAATCAGCCAAGTATGGCCTTCACCTTCTATTTTGATAGCTTCCGAAACGACGTTTGACATTGATTCTCCTTTTTGTTGAGCGGTCATCATAGTTGAAACAAAATTGCGTCAATAGCTCAGTGGCAGAGCTGCAGCCTTCCAAGCTGACGACCAGGGTTCGATTCCCTGTCGACGCTCCATTTCACCTACGGCGAGATGAGCCAAGCCCGAACTATCAAACTGCCGAAGAAGACGGCTGCGCAACATGCGGCAAGAAGCAGGCAGCCAAGCGCGAAAGCGATTAGGTAGACGACGGAAACGAGAGGGACTTCGATATACGGAGGCCACCTCTTGTTGCAAATGTTGTCGCGAAGACGCCTAAGCAATGTTCATCTCCAAATATTTGAATAGGTTCCATTTTCCAGTCGTCTCCTCCTTCCTTCGGGTCGGACTTGCCCGCAGCCAGCAATGGCCGCGGTCTTTTTTAAGACCACTCATCTGGCGTATTAAGGGTGGTCCGGCAGGCTCTTTTAAAACGAGCAGAATCGAGCGATGAGTGCCCGACATCTTTGTACAGGAATATGACGTCATTTTGAGTGGTGTCGGTCGCGGCAGAATACTGGACGAAATAGTTGGTCAACTTCACTTTTCCGTCAGCTGGAGTCAGGCCTATCACGTCTAGGCAGTCTTGTTGGGTGAATGTGCCGGTGAAAGTATGGTAACCGTCCGTTTCAAGGCAGGCGATGCGTGCTGTTTTTGTCATGTTTCCCCCTGATGATGGTTGCTGAATCGCAAATTCTATCTGCAATGGCTGACTCTTGGGTAACGACTCACCCGATAGCCGGTTCACTCGGGCCAAAGGCCGGCAGCCGCTGACGTAGAAGGCCTGACTCCTTCCCCAGAACACCGGGTTTTCGATGGCGCGGGCAGCGGCAACATAAAAAAGCCCGCAGGCGAATCGCTGCGGGCTCGCGGTACCACTGACTCTTACTTCTTGGCGCGTGTTGGCGCCTTTGCCTTGACAACCTTCACAGGCTTCGCCGCTTTTGGTTTTGCCTTGGCTGCAGCAGCAGGTTTTGCTTTTGGCGTGACCTTCAGGTCTGAACCGTGTTTCTCGAAGAATTTGGCGAACGCCGGCCACGTCAGCTTTTTTCCGTTCACTTTGCTACCGGAGGGCCACCATTCGATCGTCCCTTTGCTGAGGTAGATCTCCCCGAGCTTACCCTGGGAACCTTGGACAGTGATCAAGGTGTCGACGCTGCTGAGTTCGACTTCCGGCAGCTTGATTTTCAGATCGGCCATGTATCTTTTCCTTGTTGTTTGATGGAAACCCATCATAGCAGCAACTTGTGCTGGGCATCGGCCACAGCCAGCTCTCCACCGTAGGTAACAACATGGGACGCAAATCCTCACTCACCGAAGAACAGTGGCTGGAAGTCGAACGCCGCCACGTCTTGGAAGGTGAGTCGATCAACTCCCTGGCCGCCGCTTTCGGCGTCAACGAATCCTCGATCCGGCGCCGCATCAAGCCGAAGGAGGCGGAAGCGCCGGCGCCGGAGAATCCGCTGAAGAAGCTGGCAGCAGACAAGGTGCGCGCTGACGCCGAGAGCCGCCGGGTGATGGAACAGATCGCCGAGCTGCCGTATGGCAAGCAGGCCATCGTCGAAAACCTCGCCAAGAAGCTGGCCAGCGTGAGCGAACACCTGGCGTCGGCCGCTGAGCAGAACGCGGCATCCGCGCATCGCCTGTCGTTGCTGGCAAACCAGCAGCTCGACCTGGTGGACGACGTCGACCCGCTGAAAAGCCTGCGAGCGCTGCAAGGCGTCGCGCTGCTCACCAAGCTGGCAAACAGCTCGAGCGAGATCGGCTTGAACCTGCTGCGGGCCAACAAGGATTCGCTGCAAACAGACGACGAGCCACCGACTCCGGTCGCCATCACCTTCGAAACCAAGGACGCGCGCAAGCATGAGCACGATCCGACCGACGCTTAACGTCCCGCAGACCCAGTTTCTCCAGCTTCCGCACAAATTCAAGGCCTACGTCGCCGGCTTCGGCTCTGGCAAGACGTGGGTCGGGTGCACGGGCATCGGCACGCATTTCTGGCAGTGGCCAGGCATTAACCAGGGCTATTTCGCCCCGTCGTACCCGCAGATTCGCGACATCTTCTATCCGACGATGGAAGAAGTGGCCTTCACCATGGGGCTGCGCACCAAGATCAAGCAGGCCGACCATGAGGTCGAGGTGTACGAAGGCCGCAAGTACCGCGGCACCGTGATCTGCCGGTCGATGGAGAAGCCGGAAACGATTGTGGGCTTCAAGGTCGGCCACGCCCTGGTCGACGAGCTCGACGTGATGCCGAAGCTGAAGGCCGAGAAGGCGTGGCGGAAGATCATTGCGCGGATGCGCTACCTGGTGCCGGGTCTGCTGAACGGCATCGACGTCACCACGACGCCGGAGGGTTTCAAGTTCGTCTACCAGCAGTTCGTCAAGGCGGTGCGCGACAACCCGGCGCTGGCCAGCATGTATGGCCTGATTCAGGCGAGCACGTACGATAACGAGCTGAACCTGCCGGACGACTACATTGAATCTCTGTTTCAGTCGTACCCGCCGCAGCTTATCGAAGCGTACCTGCGCGGCAAGTTCGTCAATCTGACCAGCGGCAGCGTCTACCCCAATTTCGACCGGAAGCTGAACCACACGGACGAGGTGATCAAGGACAACGAGCCGCTGCGTATCGGGATGGACTTCAACGTTCAGAACATGACGGCTTGCGTCAACGTCATCCGCGACGGGTTGCCGCGCACGCTGGCCGAGCGCACGCAGGTGCGCGACACCCCAGAGATGGCGCGGATCCTGAAGGAAGACTTTCTGGCCAAGGGGCACCACGTCACGATCTATCCGGACGCGTCCGGCAACAACACCAGCAGCAAGAACGCCAGCGAGTCGGACCTTTCGATCCTGCGCCAGGCTGGCTTCACCATCGAGGTGAACCCGTCCAACCCTGCGGTGAAAGACCGGGTCAACGCCTACAACGCGATGATTCTGAACGCGCAGGGCGAGCGCCGCTGGAAGATCAACACCGACCAGTGTCCAACGACCACCGAGGCGCTGGAGCAGCAGGGCTGGGGGCTGGATGGTCAGCCAGACAAGAAGACCGGGCACGACCACCCGAACGACGCCAACGGCTACTTCATGGTGAAGCGCTACCCGATTGTTAAACAGCAGGTCCAGAGAGTAACCATAGGCGGCATCTAATGAGCGTCAAATACCAGCATCCCCAATATGTCGCGATGGCGCCGAAGTGGAAGCGCTGCCGTGATGCGGCGGCTGGCCAGGACGCCGTCCACGCTGCCGGCACGGAATATCTGCCTCGCCTGTCCGACCAGAATGACGACGACTACAAGGCGTATGTGATGCGCACGCCGTTCTTTAACGCCACCTGGCGCACGCTGGAGGGAATGAAGGGCATGCTGTTCCGGAAGCCACCGACAATCACGGTACCGGCCACTGCTGAGCCGCTGATGGACGACGTGACGCGCGCCGGCGTGCCGCTGGTTGTGTTCGCGCAGAACGTCGCCGAGGAGGCGCTGACGGTTGGCCGCGTCGGTATTTTCGTCGATTACCCGGTCACCGACCCGAATGCCACCCGTGCGGACGTGATCGCGCAGAAGTTACAGCCGTCGATGGCGATGTATGTGGCCGAGTCGATCATCAACTGGCGCATGCGCAAAGTCGACAACGAATACCGGTTGACCCTGCTGGTGTTGGTCGAAGAGCATGCCGACGCCAAGGACGAATACGAGGATGTGATCGAGGTGCGTTACCGAGTGCTCGACCTGGAAAACGTTACCGGCGACTACCGCGTGCGCGAGTTCCGGATCGTCAAGGACAAGGACGGCAACGAGCGCGACGAGCAGATCGGCGTCGATCAATATCCGATGCTGGGCGGCAGCACGCTCAAGCGCATTCCGTTTTGGGTACTGGGTGTCGATGATCTTTCGCCGGACTGTGACGCGCCGCCGCTGATCGACGTCGTCGACATGAACTTGTCGCACTATCGCACCAGCGCCGACTACGAACACGGTTGTCATTTCACTGGTTGCCCGACGCCGGTTGTCTCCGGATACACGCCGGTGGACGGCGCGAACGGCGCACCACCAGAAAAACTTTACATCGGTAGCCGCACGGCATGGGTGTTCCCCGATCCCGGCGCGACCGCGACATATCTCGAGTTCACCGGGCAAGGCCTGAGCGCGCTGGAAAAGAATCTGGAGCGGAAAGAGGGGCAGATGGCAATCCTCGGCGCACGGTTGCTGGAAGTGCAGAAGCGCGCGGCGGAAGCCGCTGAGACGGCCGGCATCCACCGCGCCGGCGAAAACTCAGTCCTGTCCAGTATGTCGCAAACGCTGTCGTTGGGCATGAAACGGGCGCTGGCGTTGTTCTGCCAGTGGGCAGACGCCGCTGGTGAGGTGGTTTTCGACCTCAATCGCGACTTTTTCCCGGTTCCCATGGATCCGGCAAACCTGCTGGCGCTGACCAACGCTCTGCAAACCGGATCGATTAGCTTCGAGACGTACTTTGCGCAGCTGCAGGCCGGCGAAGTGGTTTCCGCCACGCGCACTGCTGACGAAGAGAAGGCGGCGATTGCAGCGAACCCGCCAGCGGCAAAGACAGAACCTGCAGCAACCGTATAACCGCACGCCGATGGCGTGCACGTCACCCCAAAGTCTGGCTAAGCCGGGCTTTTTTTTGTTTCTACGCGCGGTAAGGCCGCTATTTCTCAACCATCCCAAGGGGATAAACCATGCACTATTTTTCCGTCAGCAAACTCCTGAAACACCTGCTTTTCAACCTGTTTCGCTTCCATGCCACCGATGGCGGCGGGGGCGGTGCTCCCGAAATCACTCCTGAAATTCAGGCCGTAATCGACGCGGCGGTCGCAGAAAGCGTGAAAGGCCTGAAGGCCAAGAACGGCGAGCTGATCGACGCTGAAAAGAAGCTGAAGGACCAGATCAAGCTTTTCGAAGGCATCGACCCTGTCAAAACTAAAGAAATGCTGGCGCGACTGGAGAACGATGCCGAAGCAAAACTGATCGCCGACGGAAAAATCAATGAGGTCATCGAAGCGCGGACTGAAAAGCTGCGCAAGGATCTTGACCGACAAGTAAAAGAAGCCCAGGAAACAGCGGCCGCAGAAGCAAAGCGCGCCGCCGCATTCGAAGGCCGTGTGCTGGATGACGCCTTGCGCGCCGCGGCAACGTCCACTGGGCTGCATCAACATGCTATCGAAGATGCCCTGTACCGCGGGCGCGCCATGTTCAAACTCGACCAGGACGGCAAGGCCGTACAGCTGGGCGACGACGGACAGCCGGTACTGGGAAAAGACGGCAAGAGCCCCTTCACCCCAGCCGAATGGCTCGAAGGCATGAAAGAAACAGCGCCGCACTGGTTCCCTGTCGGGAACAACGGTAGCGGCGGTGGCGCCGGCGGCTCCAAGAGCCAACAGGGCGGCAAAACCATCTCGCGGGCCGCATTCGACGCCCTTGACCCTGCATCGCAATCGCAAACGGTGCGCGACAAGGTCACCGTCGTCGACTGAGGCCCGTTCCTCGCATCACAGCCGTCCTTCGGGGCGGCTTTTTTTTGGGAAATCTACCTACCATGAAAAAGACCTTCATTTGCATCATGGCGCTGGCCGCTATGGCGCTTTCCTCGACCGCGACCGCCGCAGTCGAAGCAACGCGCCATGCGGCCGCAGTGACTCGATACAACGTCGAGCTCTACGCTCGCGCGTTCGCCGAGATTGCGCAGGCGCACCTGGTGAACTACCTGGCCAAGACCGGCCTCATGCTCGGCGCCAACACGCTGACAGGCCTGATTCCGACGCTGTATGAATCGCTGGACATCGTGTCGCGTGAAATGGTCGGGATGATCCCTGCGGTTTCGCGCAACTCGAGCGGTGAACGTGCCGCGCTGAACGAGCTGATCACCATCCCCATCACACCACCAGCCACCATGGCGGATAACACCCCAGGGGTGACGGCGCCGAACACCGGTGACCAAACGATCGGCAACATTGGTATGACTATCAGCCGCTCCAAGCACGTCCCGGTCCGCTGGAACGGCGAAGAGCAAAAGGGCATGCTGAACGCCGGTACGTACATGACCACGCTGAAGAATCAGTTCACACAAGCCTTCCGCACCTTGTCGAATGCGATCGAAGTCGACTTGTTCACCACCGGCTATCAGAACGCCTCGCGTGCCTATGGCACTCCCGGCACGGCACCATTCGGCACGTCGGGCGACCTGTCGGATATCGCGCAGACCCGCAAGATTCTGGACGACAACGGCGCGCCGCAGACCGATTTGCAACTGGTACTGGGCAATGCCGGCATCGCCAACCTGCGCGGTAAGCAGAGCGTTCTGTTCAAGGTAAACGAAGCTGGCACCGACGAGCTCCTGCGCCAGGGCATTATCGGTCGCCTGGAAGGCCAGGATGTTCACCAATCGGCATCCATCATCCCGGTCACAAAGGGCACCGGCTCGGCGTATACCACCAGCACCGCAGGCTTCGCCGTGGGCACCACGCAGATTCCACTGATCACCGGCACCGGCACCATTCTCGCCGGCGACACAGTGCAGTTTGCAGGGGATTCGAACAAATACGGCGTTGCAACCGGTATTGCGGCTCCTGGCACGATCGTGCTGGCTGAGCCTGGTCTGTTGCAAGCAATTCCCGCGGCAGCAACCAACGTTACCGTGGGCAACACCGCGACGTCGAATCTGTCGTTCTCGAAGTCGGCAATCCAGCTGATCACCCGGTCGCCGCAGATGCCAATCGGTCCGGACGGCAAGGCAATGGACATGGCCGACGACGTGATGCAGATCACCGATCCGGTGTCCGGTATCGTGTTCGACATCGCCGTCTACCGCCAGTACATGCAGTTGGTGTACCACGTTCGCCTGGCATGGGGCTTCCAAGCCATCAAGCGCGCGCACATCGCGTTGCTGCTGGGTTAATCCACAGCAACAGGTGAAACCAAAGAAGCGGGGTTCGTCCCGCTTCCTTTTTCTGGAGAAGAGAGTGAGCCAAGTTGAAACAGTAAAAGTCAAGTCCGAGCCGTCCGAAGACAACCCGCTGGGCTTCATCATCATTAACAAGTCCGATTTCGACGACAAGAAGCACGAACTGCACGACGGCGCCGAGCGCCATGTAGCGACCCGTTCCGAGCTCGACGCTGCGCTGGCCGAGCTCCCGGGGAACTACATCGACCCAGATTTCGTAGTGAATGGCATGCGCCAGCACTTCGGCGACTTGTTCACTGCGGAAGACGAGACGAAGGTACGCAATCTCGTTAAGGCACCTGCCTCGAAGCCATCAGACGGTTTGACCGTCGAGCAGTTGAAGGCCGCCCTGGCCGAGAAGAAGATCGATATTCCTGCCGGAATGACGCTGAAGGCCGAACTGCAGGCGCTGCTGGATTCCGCCGCGGGATAAAGGTGCGGCGGCGTTTTTTTAACGGGAGACGTTCGATTGCGCTTCCACTTTGTGGTCTTCGATGACCTGCTCTAAAAAGTGGAAGATAAAGCTGATCGAGTTAATCCCGGTGTATTCCAAGGTTCTGAAGAATCCATACGCTCGCATTTTTGCGAAAGAGCTCCAGGTGCCTTGCATAAATGCCATGTAGTAAGCCAATAGAAATTTCTCGTCGCGGCTGATCTGCACATCGAGAATTCCAAGGTACAGAAGCTTCTCAGAGTCCTTTAAGTTTGGTTGATCCAGTATCCAAGTGACGATCTCAACGAGGCTTCTCATGATCGGATTAAACACGTTTGGGTGGTGAAGGGAAATCATGATCCAAACGTTTTTTATCTTCTCGTGAGCTTCAGCGCGCAGCTCTTTTGTCTGGAATGGCGACCGGGTAGAGGATTTTGGATCGTTATCCGCGTAAGAATCAAAGCCGTTGAGGCAATCTGGACGTGCCCAAGAATCTAAAGCCATGGTCACAGCTTGTGTGCCTTTTTGTTTGTGGGCTTCAACCAGGTTGAGTAGGCTGGAATACTGTGCAGTCCAAGCAAAGAAAGTTTGCTCAAAACGTTGAAGCTGGATTGCATCTCGCTGTTCCGACATGATCTGCCGCGTAGCGTCGAGGTCCGATTTTGCTGTCTTCAACTCTTCTTTTTGCATCCGGAAGGTGAAGTAGACAGCGAGAATCGTTATCACGCCGATAAGTGGATTTAGTAGCCCTCCAAAGTAGTCGCCGACTTGACCGAGCTGGCTCATTCCGTACGGCGGCGTATGGAATTTAAAGACAAAGAGAAACGCTGTCGCTGCCATCGCGGCGATCGCGAGCATCACGAGTGAAACAACCAAAATCGCTTCAGCGTATTTGTTCAGAAATTCATTAACGCTACCGGTTGGCTGTTTATCGGCCTCCATTGTTACCTCTCCCCAGAGTGTTTTTAAAAACGACCATCTTAAACGATGTTCGACGCCAACTCTCGGCGCAAGATTTTAGGAGTGAAGAATGGCTTTGAACGAAGCCCAATTGACCGATACCCGCCGCTATATGGGCTATCAGGTCGTCGGCACCACGATGCCGATCGACGGCAATAACGATATTGTCTATGGGGCGTTTGGCATGGTCACGATGTCGCTATACACGCGTCTGACGACGCTCACGGCGATGGAAGAGGCCGTGTTGATCAGCAAATATCTGACAAATTTGAACGATCTGGAAAATGATCTGTTCGCCGTGCGCGACAACTTGGACACGGACAAGGCTGCGGTCTGGACTCACAATAAGTTGGAGATCGCGGACCGTTTCGCGCTATACAACCGCGTGCGCCGCGCGCTCTGCGGCTTCATCGGATTTGCGCCTGGTCCTGACCTGTGCAGCACAGGGGCCAGCACGCGATTGGTGCGCAGCTGATGGACGCGATCAAACTCCAAAACAAGATTTACGCCGGTTACGGGAAAGCCGCGCTGCGCCTCGGTACCGATCAGGTGCAGTATCGGCCGGTCGGCGCCGGTGACCCTCTCGCCACACCTTTTGCAACGATCAAGGCGTCTTACAACGCCGAGGACATGTCGTACGGGAAGGCCGATAAGTACGGCTCGTCGGTCTGGTGGGGTCTGTTCGATGGACGCCTGACGCAGGTCGGCGACTACCTGGTCGGGATGCAAGGAACCTACTTCATCGCCAGCCAGCAGCTGCACCTGCCGATTCAGTGCGTGCAGTGCAACCGCCGCATCCGGCTTACGCGCATGGTCGACAACGGCGCGGTCGGTGCCGGCGGGTATCGCGGTGTGTGCGCCACAGAGGCGCAGGACCAGTTGGGCGCGCTTGGCTGGCCCGCCTCGGTGCTGCTGAAAGGCCGGATGGAAAACACCGGGTCTGATCTGCCAGGCGCAACCAAGAACGTCGGCTGGCAGATACTGCTGCCGGCGTCGATCCCGATCATCATCAATGCCAGCGATGTGCTGGTCGACGACCTCGGCCGGCGCTATGCGGTGCAGGGAGCCGAGCAAACGGATATGGGCTGGCGCCTGACAACGGTAGAGGAACACCTGTAATGGCCGATTTTACCGACGTCGCGAACACCCTCGTCGGCCTGATCGCCGGCGTCGTCTATCCCTATGGGACTGCGGCGCCATCGATCACCGGCGCGCCCGTGAAGATTTATCAGGGCTGGCCAGATGCTGGCCAGATTCAAAAAGACCTGAAAGACGGGATCGTCAATATCTCGGTTTTCCCTCTGCCAACGGAAAAGCTGCTGCCATATCGGAACCTCGAATGGCAACAGCTCTCGATCGCGCCGGCCATGGTGACGCTGGCGGTCACACCGTCCACGGTCACATTCGGCGGCGCGGCCGCCGCCGGGCAGAACATCGCCGTGCTAGCCGACGGCAGGCCCTTTGTCTACGCCGTGCAGGCCTCGGACACGCCCAGCAGCATCGCGGTGGCCTTGGCCACCCTGATCAGCGCGGTGCGCGCAGCGTCGAGCGTCGGCCCGGTTCTGACGATCCCAGGCGCGCACACGCTGGTGGCGCGAATCGGAACGCTGGGAACAAGCATCCGCGAGCTACGTCGCGTGGAAAGGTCCTTTCAGATCACGATCTGGGCAAACTGCTTCGACCAACGTGACCCGCTGGCGTCGCTGCTGGACGTGGCGCTGACCGAGAACTACCGAATCCAGCTGTCCGACGGCATGCAGGGCATCCTGCGCTACCGCAGCACGGTCCAAGACGATTCGCTGCAAAAGCAGGGGCTGTACCGGCGCGACATGATCTATTCGGTCGAGTATGCCGTGACGCAGACGCTGACCGACACCCAGGTGGTCACCGAACAGACCGCTATCTCAGTGGTGCCGCTGCCGGACAGCGCGGAGATCGGAAAAATCATCATCAATACATGAGGCAGGCATGAAACTCGTCGTGAAACTTCCGTTCGCCGACTACCAGGTGGGCGACGAAATTACCGATCCAGATACGGTGGCGGCGATCGTTGCCAGCGAGCAGCAACATAACGTGATCAAGGTCAACGTCGCCGCCGATCTCGCCGGCGCGTCAAAGCGGCCGAAGACGAAGTAGTACCAGCCGTACCCATTACCGAACCCCGCCCCGTGCGGGGTTTTTTCATTTAAAGCCCCTTCATCGGGGCTTTTTCATTGGAGGCTTCGATGCCAGTTGTTCAACAGGGTCAAATCAACACGACGGCATTGATCGTCCCCGATCTGTACGTTCAGATTGTTCCACCGCAGGTCGCGCTGCTGAATGGCGTGCCGACCAATATCCTCGGCGTGGTAGGCACCGCTACCTGGGGTCCAGTCAATTCGCCTTCTATCGGTGGCACCATGGCGGACTATTCCCGCATCCATGGCCAGATCCAGAACCGCAAATACGACATGGGTACAGCGGTTGCCGCTGCGGTGCTGCAGGGCGCCGCAAACTTCCGCTTCGTGCGCGTCACTGACGGCACGGACGCCGCCGCGAGCGCTGTGGTCCAAGCCACGTGCATCACGCTGACCGGGAAATACACCGGCACGACTGGCAATGCACTCCAGGCGACGTTGGGTACCGGCAGCGCGCCCAACACCTCACGCATCACGCTGGCCTTGCCGGGCTTCCAGCCGGAAGTCTTCGACAACATTCCTGGCTCAGCCAATGCACTGTGGGTGAATATGGCTGCCGCGATCAATAACGGCAACGGTGCACTGCGCGGCAAATCCGACCTGGTGGTCGCGGCGGCCGGCGTGGGCACCGCTGCTCTGACTCCGGCAACAGTGACGTTCTCGGGTGGCCTAGACGGCGCAACCACGATCGCGGGTACTGTCCTGCTGGGTGCAGACACCACGACCCGTACCGGCATGTACGCGCTGCGCAATACCGGTACGTCGATCGCGATGCTCGCCGACTGCGACGACTCGACCAGCTGGGCGACGCAGGTCGCGTACGGGCTGTCCGAGGGCACTTACATGATCGGCGTCGGCCTGGCCGGCGACACCATCGCGAACGCGGTCTCCGCGAAGGCGACCGCCGGCATCGACAGTTACGCCTTCAAGCTGCTGTTCGGCGACTGGGTGTCGTTCAACGATACCGTCAACGGCCTGGTGCGCACGATCTCGCCGCAGGGCTTCATCGCGGGCTTGCTGTCGAACCTCTCGCCTGAGCAGTCCTCCCTGAACAAGCAGCTGCAGGGCATTGTCGGCACGCAGCGCAGCGCCCAGAGCCGCGTCTATTCCAGCGCCGAACTTCAGTTGCTCGGCCAGGCCGGCATCGACGTGATCACCAACCCGGTCCCGGGCGGTAATTACTTCGGCGCGCGCTTCGGCCACAACTCGTCGAGCAATGCAGTCATCAACGGGGACAACTACACCCGCATGACGAACTACATCGCGTACACGCTGAACGCGGGCATGGGCAAGTTCGTCGGCAAGTTGCAGTCGATCCAGAAGGACGATCCGACACGCTCGCAGGCCAAGGCGACGGTCGACGCGTTCCTGGCCGGGATGAAGCAATCTACGTCCGGCACCGGGCTGGGCATGATCGACGACTATTCGACGATCTGCGACCTGACCAACAACACGCCGAACCGCATCTCCCTCGGCTACATGCAGATGGACGTCAAGGTGCGCTACCTGTCGGTGGTCGAGAAATTCCTGATCAACCTGGAAGGCGGCCAGTCGGTCCAAGTCGCCCGAGTATCCACAGCCACGGCGTAACCGCCTTTTCAACAACACCAAGCCGCCTTCGGGCGGCTTTTTCATTTGGAGGCATTTATGCCAGTAGGCGGCCAAACCGTAGGCAAGGATATTCGCCTGGTCATCGTGACCGGGCGCGGGACCTTGAACGTTCCACCAGCAGCAATTACCAACTTCACTTCGGCGCCGAACAACGGCGTCGACAAGCGCAAGGGCTTCGACGGCGAACAGCGCACGCTGATTTCCCCGGGTGACTGGCAAGGCTCGTTCGATATCGACCGCTTCGACAGCACGATCGAAGATGCCTGGGCGCAGATCGAAGCCGACTACTACGCCGGGGTCAATACCCCGTACGGCACGATTCAGGAAACGATTCAGGAGCCGAACGGCGGCATCACCCAGTACCGCTATGAAAAGGTGGCGCTGGACCTGAAAGACCTGGGCTCCAAGTCGGCCGACAAGGCCGTCACGCTGAAGCTCGACTTCCACGCTTCCCGCCGCATCAAGATTCAATAACCACCGCAGGCGGCCATCGCGCCGCCTGTCTCTTCCCGAAGGTAGACCATGTCCAACGAACCAGTAAAAGTAACGCTCCTGCCGTCTGAGCAGGTCGTCGAAGACAGCAACAAGACCTATGCGGTGACCGATACCAAAGGGCGCGTGATCACAATGAAGAAGCCGGGCATCCTCGACCAGTTCGATCTGGTAGAGGTCCTCGGCGATACCGCGGCGAATGATGTGTATCGGCTGATGTGCATTCCGATCCTGTATGTCGTCGCAATCGATGGCGACCCCGTGGAAAAAGTGGGGTCGAATCGCGAAATGCGCGCCTTGATCCAGCGTATTGGCGAGGAGGGGTTTCAAGCGATCCAGCACGGTATCGCAACGCACTTCCGGAAGACAGCCAAACCGGGAGGCGAAGAGGAACCCATAAAAAAATAGTTGAGTCGCCCGAAATTCGGGAAGCGCTCTGGTTGTCGAGCAACGGCGTGCCGTTTGATGTTGCCTTTCGTTTGGACGATATCAAGCGTAAGGCATGGTCGATCATCATTTCAGAACAGCAGTCGGGCATGAAGCTGAACTGGAACTCAGGGAAATTCGAGGCGAAATGAAAGAATTCAACAGCCCCGGCGCGTTCGCCCGGCACTTGGTGCGCCTCGCGGCGATCGCGCCTGAAGTGGATCACCACATTGCAGAGGCATCTGCGGAAGAAATCCGCAAAACCGCCGCCGGCATGATCGGCCAATACCAGGAGGGGATCGGGCCGTTTCCAAAGTGGGAGGAGTTGGCCGATAGCACGGAGCAGGAAAAGGCGCGGCTTGGGTATTCGCTTGAGGCACCGCTCCTGCGCGACGGCACGATGAAGGCGAGCATCAAGCAGACCACGGTCGGGTCGGAGGCGGTGATCGGGTCAGCCAATCCCCTGATGATTTACCACGAACTCGGTACCGAACATATCCCGCCGCGCCCAGCGCTTGGGCCAGCCGCAATTCATAGTGAGCCGAGGATTCGCCGGATTGCTGGCGGGACTGTTGTCGCCTGGCTCAGCGGTGTTGGCTGGCGGCGCGCACGAAAAGTTACTGGCGGTTGATCGAGCGGAGATACAACCAGTACATGACGCCGAGATAGATCAGCAGCACCAGCGGCATGGCGTAGAGGAACGGCACCGGGATGATCGTCAGCAGCCACATCAGTGGCGACGTCGGTTCTGTGGAGCGTTGCTCCGCCGGCGTGAACGTCGAGCGGCGCGGGTATTGAATCCATGAAACATGGTCGGCAAGCCATTCGTGCACACGCGTAATGAAGGTAGGCCGCAGCTCGTCCATGTCGTCGCCTCGATAAAAATCACAGTATAGGTCAAATATGATTGATGTCTACGGCATCGGCGTGACGCTGAAGTTGACGGATCTGGTCGGCCCACAGCTGATTGCTCTGGCAAAGGAATTCGAGAAAATCGACCTGTTGGCCGTCAGCCTGAACAAGTCGCTCAAGGCAGTGGGCAGCAGCAAAGCCGGAATGAAGGCGTTGACCGCTGAGACCGGCATGTTGGACGCGAAACTGGAGCGCGCCAATCAGCAGGCGATCCTGCTGGAGCGCAACCTGCGCGGCCTGAAGGCTGCCGGCATGGTGCCGGGCGTGAATACGCCACTGCCTGGTGTTGTCCCTGGTCTTGGCGGCGGAGGCGGGCGCGGTGGCCATCGTGGTGGCCTGCATGGCGGAAATATCCACATGGGTTCCAACGGCGTCGGCATCGGCTCCGTGGGTATGGGGCTGGGTAGCGGCGCGCTCGTTCCGCTGGTTGTCGCTGGCGCCACGCTGTATATCGGCCATGGCCTGTACGAAGAGGCCAAGAAGCTGGAAAAGGCGCGCGCCGACTTCGGCAATCTCAACCTGTCGAAGGCCGAGAACGCTGAGGTGCTGAAGAAGTCGCGCGATCTCACCGGAGACGTTCACGGGACCAAGATCACCGAGAACATGTCGCTGATCCAAGACTTGCACACGGCCACCGGTGATCTGCACCACGCCGTGCAACTGGCTGGTCCCTACGCGGTGTTTGCCAACGCAGCAAAAATCCAGAACAGCGGTAAGAACGTCGACGGCCTGGTGCTGAATTCCATCAAGGCGCTGGAGCACCGCGGCGACCCGGTTATGCAGAATCAGGCCGAGCTGGACAAAGAACTGCGCATGCAGAGCCAGGTGCACTTCTTCACGAAAGGCGTCGTCAGCCCGACCGACTACTACGCCATGAGCCGCACCGGCAAATTGGCATATCAGCTGGCGTCCCCTGAATACCTATACGGCCCGGCCGCAGCATTGATCTCGGCGAACAGCGGCGCCACAGCCGGCACGATGGAAATGACGGCACTGTCGTCGCTGGTCGGTGGCCACATGGACAAAAAGGCCAAGGGCTTCCTGATCGGGCTGGGGTTGTGGCAGGAGCAGACCGACCCGAAGGTCGCTGCGATGCGCAAGCGCTTCGACAAGGATCCGGAGTACCAGAAGATTGTCGCGGCAAACGGCGGCAACCTGATCCAGACCGGGGGCCTGTCGGCCGACAACTCGAAATTGTTCGTGGAAGACCGCAACAAGTTCGTTTTGGACGTGCTGATGCCGGCCATCAAGAAGAAGTACGGCCTTGACATGTCCAACGAGGACGTGGCGCGCCTGCTGTCCGGCAACTTCAACCGTAACACGTCAGCCGACTTGTCGTTTTTTGTGACCAACCAGATGAAGGTTTCGAAGGATACGGCAGGTATCCGGAAATCTAAGGATTACACCGACGCGAACGGGATGTATATGAACACCGCTGTCGGCGCCGAGGAAAATTTTGTCTCTGCCTGGACAAACTTCAAGACTGAGTTTGGAAGCAACGTTCTGCCCGTGATCACTTCGGTGCTGAACGATGGCGCATACATCTTGCGCAACATTTCAGAGTTCAAGCAGAAGTTTTTCCCCGGCTCAGATCCCGTTGATGGTGAGAAAAAGCACGACAAAGACCTGCCACCCGCTTGGAAGATGCCCGGCTGGCCTTGGGGATCGGACGATAAAAAGCCCGAGGACGATAAGGTCAAGAAAGACCTCAGCACGGTCGCCAGCGCAGTTTCGAACGGGCAGGGCGTCCAGGCCGGCAACGTCTACCTCGACGGGCAAAAGGTTGGGTACATCACCGGCAAGTACATCGCAAAGGACATGGCGAAACCGCCAACGGGTCCGAATTTCTTCGATGCATCAATGAGTCCACGTCCTGTAGGCGGGAAGTAAAAAAATGGCAGATACAACCCTTTATCTCGGTGATTTCCAGTTCACCGGGATGGAGATCCCTGAGCGCATTCCGCTCGGGGGCTCCCAGGCCATGGTGGTGCACAAGTTTCCCGGCGGTGCGCGCGCTGTCCGCACGATGGGGCGGGACGATGCACCGATCGACTGGAGCGGCATTTTTACCGGCCACACTGCGCTGGAGCGGGCGCGCTATTTGGACACCTTGCGCGTGCAGGGAAACGCGCTGCCGCTGACGTTCTTCGATTTCTCGTTGAGCGTGGTGATCCGGAGCTTCCGGTTCAATGTCGAGAAGGCGTACCGGGTCACCTTCACCATCGAGCTCGAGGTGGTGAAGGACTTCACCCAGCCGCAGGACAACTTCCCGTTGTCCGATTTCGACACGCCTATCGAGGAAGATTCAGCGGACGCACAGGAGCTGGGTGACGAGGTGGGCGACTCGACGCTGTCGGACCTGCTGGACACCATGGACGAGGCGATCAAGGAAGTATCCGACTTCGCCAAGGCCACGCAAGAGACGATCAACAGCGTGATGGCGCCGGTCAATGCAGTGCTGAGTCGGGTCAACACTCTCATCGCCAGCGCGACGAACACGATCAACAACGTCACGACGCTGGGCGGCATCTTGCCAAATAACCCGATCTCGCAGCAGGCAGCATCGTTGCTGGGCCAGGTGACGGCCTTTACGCAGTCGTCGACGCTGTACAACCTGCAATCGGTCGTTGGGCGTATCTCGTCGAATCTGAATCTGATCAACAACGGCCCCAACGTGCGCACGGTGGCCGTGGGCAGCGGCACGCTGTACGACGTCGCGGCAACAGAGTGCGGCGATCCAGAAAAGTGGACCGCCATTGCACAGGCAAACAAGGTCGTTGACCCGCAGATTTCGGGGATCACCTTCCTGACCATTCCGAACAATCCACCAGACACCGGCGGCGTATTTACCAAATGATCAACGATTCAATCGTCGTCAGCGACCTGCTGCAGCCGCGAGCCCTGGTCCAGGTCAATGGCGAGCGCGTGGAGGGGCTGTTGTCCTTCAGCGTCGACAACAATTCGTTCTTCCAGGCGGATACGTTCCGCGTTCAGCTGGCAATTTCGCCACAGCCGGCAGACCGTGGCCTAGACTGGTGGACAGTGCAAGAGAACCTGCAAATGGAGTTCTTCATCGGCTTCCCGCAGGATCCCAATTTCTTTTCCGCTTCCGAGCTGACCAGCTTCTTGGTCGGAAACGTGGATGACCTGGAGTTCGATGTAGTGGCCGACGTCATGTCGTTCAGCGGGCGCGACCTGACATCGAAGCTGATCGATTTCAAGCGCACGATCTCGTTCAGCTCCGGGACGCTGGTTGCCTCCGACATCGTGACCCAGATTGCCAAGGAACGCGGCCTCAAGCCCTTGGTGGTGCCGACGCAGGCCGCCGCTGGCCAGTATTACCAGATCGTGAAAGCACTGGTCGAGGCGAACTGCACGTATTGGGACATCATCACGCGCCTGGCGCAGATTGAGCGCTACCAGGCCTATGTGGTCGGCAACGAGCTCCATTTTGAGCCGCGCACATCGCCGGATTCTGACCCGTACGTGATCAACTGGCAGGAGCCGGTCGACACCAACGGCTTTCCGACGGCAAATGCGCAGCAGATTCGCTTCTCGCGCAACCTCTCGATCGCGAAAGACCTGAAGGTGCGGGTGCTGTCCTACGACCCGAAAAAGAAGTCTGTGGTGAACGAAACGGCAGATCGCAAGCGGGTTTATAACAAGGTGACCGGCAAGTCGGCCAAGTCGAAGGAACCGCCGCAGGAATACGTCTACAACGTGCCCAACCTGACCGCCGACCAGGCGCGCCAGCGGGCGCAGGCCATTCTGGAAGAGCTCAGCAAGCATGAGATGAACCTGCACGCCGAGCTGCCCGGAGACTTGCTTCTGTCGGCGCGCAACATCGTCGCGCTGCAGGGCACGGGAACGGTGTTCGATCAGACCTACTACGCCAGTTCTATTTCCCGGTCCTATAGCTACGACGGTGCGTTCCGGATGACGCTGGAAGCCAAGAACCAAACACCAAATACACCGACATGATGGAACTGCAAAACGTGATGCGGCAGACGGCCGCCAACCTGAACGGCGATGAACCGGACCGGTTCGGCCATGTGTCCGGGTACGACCCCAACGCGTATGCCGTCAAGGTGCTGCTGCAACCGGATAACACTGAAACCGGATGGATTCCGCTTGATGCGGCGTGGGTAGGCAACGGCTGGGGGATGTTCGCACCGCCTTCCATTGGCGATGCCGTGAAGGTGAGTTTTCAGGAAGGAAGTGTATCGGCAGGGATCGCTGGCGGCCGCACATTCAACGATGTCGACCGGCCGATGGCGGTGGAGTCCGGCGAATTCTGGCTGGTGCACAAGCTGGGCGGCTTCCTGAAGCTGACCAACGACGGCAAGGTGCTTGTGAACTCGGCAGTTGAGATCGACGCCACGGCGCCGGTGATCAACATCACGGCGACCGGCAACGTCAATGTCGTTGCGCCGTCGATCAACCTTGCTGCTGCTGGCCAGGCGCTGAAAAGCTTCATCACCGATGCCTTCATTGCCTTTTTCAACAGCCACACGCACACCACGACCACGAACGGCTTGCCCACCAGCACACCGAATCAGACATCGACTGCACCAGCACATGCAACAACAACGGTAAAGGGCGGCTGATGGAACTGCATCACTATATCGGCGGCGATCTGGCGCTTGACTCCACCGGGGACATGTTGCTGGCCACGGACACGGTCGGCGGGGAACAGCGCGTGCTGCGCCGTCTGCTGACGCCGATCAAGGGCTACCTGTGGCAGCAGGATTACGGCGCCGGCGTGCCGGCCAAGATTGGACAGAACTACGACGAGGACGGAATCCGCGGCGTGATACGTGCACAGATTTTCAATGAGGCCGTCGTGTCGCGCTCGCCCGATCCCATCATCAATGTTTCGCAGATCACGAACGGCGTCAGCGTGCAGATTCAGTACAACGACGCCGTCACCCGCAAGCCTGTCAGCTTGAATTTCAACGTAAACCGATAGGTAAAAATGGCTATCAGCACCAAAGACTTCACCACCATGGTGAGAGACCAGGTAACGGCTATCCAAGCGAAATCCGCCCGGTTCGTCAATTTCACGGTCGGCAGCGTGCTGCGCGCCATTCTGGAATCGAACTCGGCGATCGGCTTGTGGTTCCAGGCCTTGATCATCAATTTGCTGTCGCTGACCAGGGCGTCGACGTCGACCGCCGGGGATCTCGATAGCTGGATGGCGGATTTCGGGGTGATTCGCTTGCCCGCCGGCGTAGCTACAGGCCAGGTGACGTTCTCTCGGTTCACGCCGACTATTGCCGCGCTGATCCCTTTCGGATCGACAGTTTCCACCGCCGACGGATCCCAGCGTTACACCGTTACGGTCGACACGACACACCCGGCCTACACCACCAGCGGTTATGTCGTCGCCGCCGGCGTTGCGAGCGTCACGGTGCCGGTCACTGCGGTGGTCGCCGGCGCCGCTGGCAATGCAACAATCGGTCAGATTACCTCTATCTCGCAGGCGATCAGCTATATCGACACCGTGTCGAACACGGCCGCATTCACCAACGGATCAGACGCCGAGAAAGATCCAGCGCTGCGTGCGCGCTTTATTCTTTATCTGGCCTCGTTGGCGCGCGCAACTGCTGCCGCGATCGGATATGCCATCACGTCGGTGCGCACCGGCATAACCTACAAACTGATTGAAAACCAGCAATACAACGGGACTACTGACAACGGCTATTTCTGCGTGATCGTGGACGATGGTACCGGCGCGCCGTCGTCCATCTTTCTGGACTCGGTGGCGAACGCGGTGGATGCTTTCAGGGGCTTCACGATCCGCTTCGGCGTGTTCGCTCCCGTCCTGGTCAACACGACGGTCACGATGGTGGTTACGATCGCAGCAGGATATGACCCGGTGGCAACGCGGGCGCTCGTCCAAGTCGCGATCGCTAATTACATCAACTCGCTGCCACTAGGCGCGTCGCTGCCTTATTCGATCCTGTCGTCGAAGGCATATGCAGCGTCGCCTGGCATCACCAACGTGACCAACATCCTGCTGAACGGCGGGACGGCGGATATCACCGCAACAGCCAAACAAATCGTCAAATCAACCTCGGTGGTGGTGTCCTAATGGCAACTGGAGATCAAGAAGACATCATCCGGCGAATCAAGGCAACGCTGCCCAACTGGTTCACCGACGACACGCCCGTCCTCGACGCGCTGCTGGCCGGCTTCGCGTCAGTCTGGTCCTTCATCTACTCGCTGTACACCTACGCGGCGTTGCAGACCCGAATCAAGACGGCGACCGACGGCTGGCTGGACATGATCGCCGCCGATTTCTTCGGGACTGCGGTTCTGCGCAAACCGAACCAGAGCAACGCCAGCTTCCTGAACGCGATCATCGTCAACCTTTTCCGGGAGCGGGCGACGCGCGCTGCCATCATCAAGGTCCTGGTGGACCTGACCGGCCGGGCGCCGATTATCTATGAGCCGCAGCGACCGGCCGACACTGGGGCCTACCGCGCGCCGAACTCCGGTTATGGAGTCGCCGGCGCATACGGATCGACGCGTCTTCCAGCGCAGGCATTCGTACGAGCCTTCCGCCCGGCAAACAGCGGCATTCCCTACGTTGCTGGCTATGGGGTGTCCGCTGGTGCGTACCGCACGCCGTCGCGCGCGGAATACGCCTCCATCTCGATGGTGAAGGATTCGGTGACCGACGCCGATATCTACGCCGCCATCGACTCGGTGAAGTGCGAAGGCACGATCGTCTGGACCAACATCGCGCCGTAGCGATTAAAACCCTTTCACAAGGCTCCCGTTCGGGGGCCTTTTTTATTTGGAGCATCATGGACCGCGTAATCATCTACCCAGGGCAAGTTCCACTGGAAACCGATCTGCTGCAAACGAATAAGTTTGCGATGGTCGCCTTGTCGAAGCTCGCCGCCGCCATTCTGGGCACCGCCACGCTGGCAAACGGCTTCTCCGTCGTTCCGACGGGGCCGGCGTCGCTGAGCGTCAACGTCAATCCCGGCGAAATCTACTCGCTGCAGAACATCGACGGCACGGCCTACAGCTCCATCGCAGCCGACACAACGCACTCGATCCTGAAGCAGGGTATTTCCCTCGACGTGAAGAATCTGGCGTGCGCAGCGCCTGGAAGCGTCGGCCAGAGCATCAACTACCTGGTTCAGGCGACATACACCGACAGCGATAGCGGGGCCATCGTGCTGCCGTATTACAACGCGTCCAATCCGGCTGTTGCATATTCGGGACCAGGTGGCACCGGCGTCGCCCAGAACACGTTGCGGCAGGGATTGGTGACACTGCAGGCCAAGGCTGGAGTTTCGGCTACGACAGGCTCGCAAGCGACGCCGGCACCGGACGCAGGCTTCATCGGCCTTTACGTCGTCACGGTAGCAAACGGGCAAGCCACGATCACGGCGGGCAATATCACGGCCTATGCTGGCGCGCCCATCATCGGCGAAACTCTGACGCAAAAAATTAGCCAGGCAACGGCCGATTCGCGCTATGCGCAGATCACGTCCACCATGAAGAATGGCTACATGTATGTCCGTGACGAGAAGACAACAGCGACAAACGGCGGCTCGTCAGTGGTCGGATCACAGACGCGCTCGCTCAACACGGTCGTCAGCAACACCATCGGTAGTGCAACTCTCAACGGTTCCAGTCAGGTGTCACTTCCAGCCGGAACATATCGCGTCTGGGGTCGCGCTCCTGTACAGAATGTCGACGGAAATAAGGCGGTCCTTTACAACGTGACAGATTCGGTAAATACGTTGGTTGGCAGCTCCAACGATGGTTTGCTGGGGCAAAACAGCGATAGCTTCATTGTTGGTCAGTTCACTATCGCGGCAACAAAGGTGTTTGAGGTCCGACACTTTTGCGTATCTGCAACGACCGGAAACGGACTCGGCGGGGCATCCAATGTGGGTAGCCTCGTCGAGGTTTATACCGAGCTGCAGATCGAGCAAATTTCTTAATCTAGGATCATTCATGAAAAACTCACTGTTTCTGCTGCTATGGTTTTTTTCGTCTCTTACGCAAGCTGCGGATGGGCGTCTATCGACTGTCAGCGGCGATCCTGCGCCAGAAGTCGAAATCACGACAAATACGCTGTACTTGACCAACGGCGGCGTCGACTTGACGCTCTCCCTGACCAGTGGTCATTTGGCAGGGAAAAACTACGACGTGTTTGAGATTGCCGGGCCAGCCATTTGTGCTGGGCCGGCTTGGGCAAGCAACACCATTCGTGCGATTGACATCCAAGTAGCAGGATCAGAAATTGTCAATGCCGCCGCAATGACTTGCATTAACGGGGCCAGCACATATACGGTTGCCGCCGGCGATGGTCAGCTTCGCGGCGGATTCCGCGCTTTTACCAATGGACTCACTCGTAGCACGATGTCATCGCGGCTGGTCTGGGATGCGAGAAATCCGATTATCGCGCCTGTGGCCGCTATAGACACTACAGATTCGTGGTCTTACAGCGCGCCATTGTTTCGTCAAGCCAATGGCAACCCAGCAAACCGCATCGAGGTATTCAATGGACTTTCAGGCAGACCAGTGAGCATTCGCGCATCTGGCTACATGATCGGCAGTGCGCTGACCTCTGGATTCGTCGGCATCGGTATCGATACGTCGACCGCAGATTCGAGTCAGGTAAAGAACCCGTGCGCAGGATCGAATACCTTTCCAGTGCTGCCCTGCTGGGCGGAATATAGTGGCTACGTGGGGATTGGATATCACGAAATCCGTTGGCTGGAGCGCGGTACTGGCACGGCCGCCACATGGATTGGAGACAACGGCTATGGCGGATACGGTTACCAGACAGGCCTGGTCGGGACGGTGCAACAATGATGATCAAGTCCTTTATCGTCGCGGCTTTCCTTGGCTACGCGGCGATCGTGCACAACAATTTCACGCACCCAGACGCATACTATATTTCGCCAGCCGACGCGGTGATCAGTGGCGCAGAGCCAGTCGTTGACCTCACCAGCAGGGTGGAAGTGACCTGCTCTCCAATGTCACCCGGCACGGCGGTGATCGTGGTGGTAGGGCAATCTCTGAGCGTAAATAGCGTCCCAACGGCGTATACCCCTGCGCAGAACAACGTTGATCAGTTGAATATTTACGACGGTAAATGTTACAAGGCGCAAGACCCGCTGCTGGGGATCAACGTCAGCGGCGCTCCCGTCACGGCCAAGCGTGGCACATGGATGGCCAGGCTGGCGGACAACCTGGTCGCGCACGGAAGGTTTGACCGGGTGATTATCGTTCCAATGGGCGTCGGGGCAACGACAGTTGACCAGTGGGCCAGCGACAGCACGGCGCCATATCTGAAGAACAAAATCAACGCCGTTGCCTTGCGGATGGCACAGGCGCAAATACCGTGCACAGCGATTATGTGGGGGCAGGGTGAAAGCGATACGGGCGCCGGGACGTCGCAGGCATCATATGCCGCCTCTCTACATACGGTTATCGCGGAATTCCAGCGGGCCATCCCAGCATGCCCGATGCTGATCGCCCGCGAATCGTATTACTACGGGTCGACTAGTTCGGGGGTCGTAGCTGCTCAAGCGTCAGTGGTGAATGGAACGACAGTCTTTGCCGGCGAAGACGTGGATTCTATTCCGCCGGCTGGAAGGTATGACAACACACACCTGAACGAGGTCGGCGCGGCGATGCGCGCCGACCTAGCGGAAACAGCCATCCTCAAAGCGCTTGGGCTTTGACTGTCATTCGTCGGTAGATGGCACGGGCGATCGCGTGCGAAGGCCTTTCTACGAAACGGTAGAAGGCATAGCACGCGAGGATGATCAACGGTATGAGATATACCGAATTGACGTGAATTTTTAGACCAATTGCGGTCCAAGCGATGGCGTGAAAGAGATAAATCGAATAGCTCCATTTGCCTACTTTGTCGAGCCAGCTTTCGCCCTTCGCATTCGCAATTTCTGCGCTAACCCAAGCGGCAACCAATATGGAGAAAATATTGAGTGTGAGGTAATAACCCAACGGCGTATTGATCGTCGC
>Ga0308165_1000896_pt1 | contig 46209 bp, 38 predicted proteins | sample PhyWR2_FD_201032 | JGI IMG/M metagenome (GOLD analysis project Ga0308165, IMG submission 201032) | Phyllosphere microbial communities from UC Gill Tract Community Farm, Albany, California, United States - DLSLW.R2 | ecosystem: Host-associated > Plants > Phyllosphere > Unclassified | place: USA... | reverse complement strand
GGACTTGAAAAAATTAATTTCGTATCCAGACCCTCTTGCGGCTTCACAACTACCAGCGCGGTGTCTGCTAGTTGCTGCTCGTTTTCGAGTGGACGTATTATGTCACCGATTCCTTCGACCCAAGCCGACTTTCCAAAAATAAAAAAAGGAACATCTGCGCCCAAGGTCAGCCCGATGCGCTGCAGTTCGCTGCGCGAGAGCTTCAGATCCCAGAGCTGGTTGAGCGCCAGCAAGGTGCTGGCCGCATCCGATGAGCCGCCGCCCATACCAGCCTGGGCTGGCAGGTTTTTGTGCACGCCGATGTGCACACCCTGGCGGCAGCCGGTGGCCTGCTGCAAAGCCCTAGCGGCGCGGGTGATCAGGTCATCGGCAGGCAGCGGCGTGTTCAGGTCTTCGCGGCTGATCTGGCCGCCGCTGCGCAGCTCGAAGTGCAGGGTGTCGGCCCAATCGATCAGCATGAACACCGACTGCAGCAGATGGTAGCCATCGGCGCGTCTGCCGGTGATATGCAGGAACAGGTTGAGTTTGGCAGGCGCAGGAACGTCGTACAGCGTACGCATGGATCTCGGTCTCACAAAAAAATCATCGCGCGTCGAGGACGATGCGCAGGCTCGCCTCGGGCCGTGGATCGATGCGGCGGGCCAGAATTTTCCCCTCGCTGTGGGCCTCCAGGTCGGCCTGCCAGCCGGCCGCGGCCGTGGGCTTGCCCTGCAGCCAGTCAAACAGCGCGGCAATCGGCAAGCTGGTGCCCAGCAAGCTTTGGGTCAACTCGTCGAGCGAGCTGGCCTGGCGCGTCTGCGTGCCTTGCTGCGCGCTGGCCTGGCCGGGCGACCATTGAACGCGGGCGACGATATTGCCCAGCGGGTTGAGCAGCACCAGTTCGCCCGATGCGGGGCTTCCGGACAGCTCGAAGCTGCCACTGGTGCTCTGCGGTGGGCTGTCGAGCACCTGCACCGACATGCGGCCCGACCAGTAGGTCGCGCCCGGTGCGGCCTCGAGTTGGCGCGCTGCGGTACTGCAGGCCGAGAGCATGGGCAGCAGGGCAGCGCCTGCTGCGGCCAGGCAGAGGTGTCTGCGCTGCACCTTCATGGTTGGATGCCCAGGCGCTCGAAGGTCTTCTTGACCATGTCATTGTTCGGCGCTGTCTTCAGAACGGTGCGCAACAGCTCTTCGGCGGGCCGGTTCTTGCCCTGTTTCCACCAGACTTCGGCCAGATGGGCACCAATCTCGGCATCGGGTTGCTTGGTGTAAGCCTGCTCCAGCAGTTCGGCGGCGCGATCGAGGTTGCCCAGCTTGAACTCCACCCAGCCCAGGCTGTCGGTGATGAAGGGGTCGCCGGGTGACATGCTCAGCGCCTTCTCGATCAGGCGCTTGGCTTCGTCGAGCTTGAGGCCGCGATCGGCCAGCGAGTAGCCCAGCGCGTTATAGGCATGGTGAAAATCGGGCTGCAGCTCGATCAGCTTGCGCAGCTGGGTCTCGGCCAGCTCCATGTTGTTCATGCGCTCGGCGAGCATCGCTTGCTCGTACAGCGCGTCCGGGTCCTGCGGTTGCAGTGCGACCAGGCGGCCTTGCAGCTCCAGCGCCTGTGCATAGTTCTTCGCGGTCTTTTGCAGCTGCACCTGCGCGGCCAGCTTGGCGCGCGCTTCGCCGGCATTGCCTTCGGGCAGCTGGTCCAGCAAGACCGCCGCAGCATCGTAGTTGCCCTGCTGCATCTGAATGGAGGCCTTGCGCAAGGTGGCCAGCGCAGTGTTGCCGGCCTTGGCGATCTCATCGGCCCAGCGGTCGGCCTCGGCCCATTTCTGCTGGGCCTCGGCCATCTGTTCGCGCAGCATCAGGCTTTGGATGCGCACTTCACGCTGCAGCACCGCCGAGGGGAATTTGTCGATCAGGGTGTCGAGCTTGAGCAGCGAGACATCGGCCTCGGTGTACTGCTTGAGCTGGGCTTCCAGCGCCGCCTTCAGCATCCAGGCATCGGCAGATTCGGGGCTCAGGCGCGTGGCGTTTTCCAGCTGGGTTTTGGCCTCGGCAAAGCGCTCGGCGTTCATCAGGCTGCGCGCATAGGCCAGGTGGGCCTCGCCGCTCTTGGATTTGTTCAGAAAATCCACCACCAGCGATTCAGCGCCGGGTACACCGGCGTTGACCAGGTCGGCCGCCAGCTTGGCCGCGCTCTCGTTGTCGGGATTGAGTTGCAGCGATCTGCGGGCAGAGGCCAGTGCCTCGGTCTTCTGGTCTGCAGCCAGCTCCATGCGGCCGATGGCGGCCCAGGCCTCGGGGCCGGTGGCGGGGTTTTCGAGTTCGGGGGTCAGTGCCTCGCGCACGATGCGGGCGGCCAGGGCCTGGTCACTGAGGCGCCGGTAAATGCTGGGAATGGCGCGAATCCATTCCAGCTTTTCATCGGGCTTGGCCAGCGCGATTTCCTGCTTGAGCAGCGGACCGGTTTCCTCGCCATGGTTGGTCGAGAGCATCACCTGCAGCATGTAGCGGCTGGCCGCGCGCGATTGCGGGAAAGCGCTTTTCCAGGCCTCGGCCACCTCGGTGGCGCGGCTGGCAGAGCGCGACAGCAGCGCCAGCTGCGCGCTGCGCTGGTAGACCTTTTCGTCGCCCGAGCGGCGGGCGGCGTCGAGCAGCAATTCCAAGCTGGTCGCCGCATCACCACGGTAGGCGTACATTTCGCCCAGCAGCAGTTCGTAAAAAAGCTCCGCATCCAGCTCGACTCTGGCGTCGTCGGCCCGCTGGGCTGCCGCCAGCGCCAGCTGCCGCTGGGCAGCGCCGGGCTGCGGTGCTTGGGCAGGCGCTGCAAACGCGGGTGCCATCAGGCCGGAGGCCAGAAAATAAGCCAGTAAACGAAGTTTTTGCGTCATCGGCCCATAATAAACGATGCCCAAGGGCCTTGCAGAAGGAAGAAAGTGCCAGAGTTACCAGAAGTGGAAGTCACGCGGCGAGGACTGATTGCGCCGCTGCAAGGCGCGCGCATTGCGTCCGTGCGGATCGGAAAACCTTTGCGCTGGCCGCTGGGTATCGAGACCGCAGCGTTGGCTGGCCGCACCATCACCGATGTGCAGCGCCGGGGCAAGTACATCGTGCTGGCGCTGGACCAGGGTGTGGTGCTGATACACCTGGGCATGTCCGGCAGCCTGCAGGTCAGCCCGATGGATGCGCCTGCCGGCCCGCATGACCATTTCGACCTGTTCACCGACCAGCACCTGCTGCGCCTGCATGATCCGCGCCGGTTTGGTGCGGTGGTGTGGTCGCCCGACACCGAATCGGGCATGGCCGCCAAGCTGTTGGCCAACCTGGGCGTGGAGCCCTTGGGCGCCGGCTTCAGCTTTGAGCACCTGTGGGCCGGGCTGCAAAAATCGCGCATGCCGGTCAAGCAGCTGCTGCTGGGCGGGCAGGTGGTCGTCGGCGTGGGCAATATCTACGCCAGTGAGGTGCTGTTCCTGGCCGGCATAGCGCCCACCAAACCGGCCAACCAGACCACGCGGCCCCAGGCGCGGCGCCTGCATGCGGCGATTGTCGAAGTGCTGACCCGCTCGATTGCACTGGGCGGCAGCACCTTGCGCGACTTTGTCCAGGTCAATGGCTATGCCGGTGCTTTCCAGGCGCAGGCCAGCGTCTATGGCCGGGCCGGAGCGCCTTGCCCGCGATGCGGCCAGCCGGTGCAGGTCATCAAGCAAGGGCAGCGCAGCACCTATTTCTGCAAGCGCTGCCAGAAATAAACACAGATAAACACAGGGCTGGCGGGCCGCTCCAGCGCGGCCGCCCCCACAGTCCCCGATAACTATTCCATCCCCCGAGAACAGCGATTGTGAGCCGATTTTCCGAACAGATCGTGGCCTGGCAGACAGTCCACGGAAGACACCACCTGCCTTGGCAGAACACCCAGGATGCCTACCGCGTCTGGCTGTCCGAGATCATGCTGCAGCAAACCCAGGTCAGCACTGTGCTGGGCTACTACGAGCGGTTCTTGCAGCGCTGCCCCACGGTGGCCGATCTGGCTGCGGCCAGCGATGAAGAAGTCATGGCGCTGTGGAGCGGCCTGGGCTACTACAGCCGCGCACGCAACCTGCACCGCTGCGCCAAGGAGGTGATGGACCGCTTTGGCGGTGCGTTCCCGCACACGGTGGAAGAGCTCTCGTCCTTGCCCGGCATTGGCCGCTCGACCGCAGGCGCGATCGCCTCGTTCTGCTTTGCGCAGCGGGCTGCCATTCTGGATGCCAATGTCAAAAGGGTGCTCACCCGCGTGCGGGGCTTTGAGGACGACCTGGCCAGCAGCGCTGCCGAGAAAAAGCTCTGGGCGCTGGCCGAAGACCTGCTGCCCACCACCGACCTGGCGCGCAACATGCCGCGCTACACGCAGGGCATGATGGACATGGGTGCCACGATCTGCACCGCCAAAAAGCCCAGTTGCCTGCTGTGCCCGGTGCACGGTGATTGCGTGGCGCACCGCCAGGGCCAGCCCGAGCGCTATCCCGTCAAGACCAAGAAACTCAAGCGCAGCGCCGCCAGTTGGTGGCTGCTGTGCTGGCAGCGGCCCGATGGCGCCATCTGGCTGGAAAAGCGCCCGGCACCGGGCATCTGGGCCGGCCTGTTCTGCATGCCGGTCTGCGACAGCGAAGAGGCACTGCTCCAGCAGGCGGCCCGGCACGGTGCCACGTCAGCGCCGGTGCATGGCGCCGCTTTTTTGCATGTGCTCACCCACAAGGATTTGCATCTGCATCCAGTGCGGGTCCCCGTTGCTGCCGATTTTGTGCCGGCCCAATCGGGCCAGTGGGTGCTGCCTGCACAGTGGCCGGATGTGGGCCTGCCTGCACCGGTTCGCAGTCTGCTGCAGCGCGGTTTCTGAGGCGGGCCGGGGCAGCAGGCGCTGGCGTCGATTGCAGTGCTTGTCCTGCAATGGGCACCGCTGGGCGGCGCTTAGACTGCAGCCATCTTTTTGCTTTGAAAGTGCGCCATGGAACCCACTGTCCATCCGTTCTCGTCCCTGTTCCAGCAACTGGGCCTGCCCGATGACGATGCATCGATTCGCGCGTTCATCGAAACGCACCGCCCGCTGCCCGACACCTTGCTGATGGCAGACGCTCCGTTCTGGTCGCCCGCACAGGCGCGCTTTTTGCGGGAGAGCATCACCGCCGATGCCGATTGGGCGAACGTGGTGGACCAGCTCAGCGTCGCTTTGCGCACCGAATAGCCAAGGCTTTATCCGCTGTGCTTGGCACCCAGTTCGCGGTGGCGCTGCAAGGTGGTCCAGCGGTCTCCAAAGTGCTGGGCCAGCGCATTGACCAGGTAGACCGAGCGGTGCTGGCCACCGGTGCAGCCCACCGATACCGTGGCGTAGCTGCGGTGGTTTTTCACCAGCTCCGGCAGCCAGTTGTCCAGAAAGCGGATGATGTCGTTTTGCATCTGCAGCACCTTGGGCTGCTGAGCCAGAAAGTTGGCGACCGGCGCTTCCAATCCCGTGTGCGGGCGCAGCTCGGGCTCGTAGTAGGGGTTGGGCAGCATGCGCACATCGAACATGTAGTCGCTGTCGATCGGGATGCCGTGCTTGAAGCCAAAGGACTGGAACAGCAAGGTCAGGCTCGATTGCGGTGCCTGGATCCAGTCCTTGATCTGCGCCTGCAGCTGCGAGCCGCGCATATTGCTGGTGTCGATGACATGGGCCTGTTCGCGCAGATCGGCCAGTAACGCGCGCTCTTCCTCAATCATCTGCACCAGCGCGCGCGGGCCTTCCTGCAGTTTTTCGTTGGTCAGCGGATGGCGCCTGCGGGTTTCGGAAAAGCGGCGCATCAGCGTATCGCGCTGCGCGTCCATGTAGATCAGCCGTACCTGGGCGCCAGCGGCGCGCAGGCGGTCGAGCTGCGCAGGCACCAGATACAGGCCCTTGGCACTGCGCGCGTCGATGGCGATGGCCACGCGGCTGCCATGCTGCCACTGCTCCAGCGACACCAGCGCCTGCAGCAGCTCGGGCGGAAAGTTGTCCACACAGTAGTAGCCCACGTCTTCGAGCGCATGCAGCGCCACGGACTTGCCCGAGCCGGCCATGCCGGTAATGACCACCACTTCGAGCGGCTGTGAGAGGGATGTCTTAACGGTCATTCATTCCTCCGGCAATCATCTCTTGGGCATGGGCCCGGCTCGTCGCAGACAGGTTCTCGCCGCCGAGCATGCGGGCAATTTCATTGATCCGTTCGTCATCGGCCACGGTGCGGATATGGCTGGTGGTGCCGCCCTTGCTGCGTTGCTTGGCCACCAGCAGGTGGTGGTCGCCGCGCGCGGCCACCTGGGCCAGGTGGGTCACGGCCAGCACCTGGCGGTCGCGCCCCAGTGCCCGCATCACGCGGCCGACCGAATCGGCCACGGCGCCGCCAATGCCCGAGTCGATCTCGTCAAAGATCAGTGTGGGTGCCTGGCCGAGCTGGCTGGTAGAGATCGCAATCGCCAGCGAGATGCGCGAGAGCTCGCCGCCCGAGGCCACCTTGGCGATCGGCTTGGGGTCGGTGCCCGGGTGGCCGGCCACCAGCAGCTCCACATCGTCGATGCCATCGCTGCGCGGTTCGCGCGCCGGGCTGACCTGCGCCACAAAACGGCCGCCGGCCATGCCCAGGTCCTGCATCGCTGCAGTGATGGCCTTGGACAGGCGCTTGGCCGCCTGTTGGCGCGCCTGGCTCAGCGTGGCGGCTACCTTTTGGTAGGCCTCCTGCGCCTGCTGGGCATTCTTGGTGAGCTGCACCATGTCGGACGAGGCCTCCAGCGCCAGCAGCTCGGCATGCCAGCCCTGCAGCAGCGCGGGCAGGTCTTCGGGCGCACGCTTGTAGCGGCGCGCCAGCGATATCCAGCTGCCCAGGCGCTGGTCCAGCTGTTCGAGCTTGTCCGGGTCCAGCTCGGCATGGCGCAGGTAGCCGTTGAGCGAGCGCATCACGTCTTCGAGCTGCGCCAGGCAAGACTCCAGCGACTCGGCCATCGCGGAGAAACCGGGCTCCACATGGGCCTGGTCCTGCAGCGCGTGCAGGCTGCGGTTGACCTGCGTGATGGCGCCACCGTCTTCGCCTTCCAGGCTGGCGATGGCGTTGTTGGCCGCATCCATCAAGGCCTGGGCATTGGACAGGCGCCCGTGCTGGGTGTTGAGCTCTTCCCATTCCTGCGGGCCGGGCGCGAGCTTGTCGATTTCGGCAATCTGCCAGAGCAGGCGTTCGCGCTCGCGCTGGTGGGTTTCTTCCATGCTGCGGGCCTGTTGCAAGGCCTTGTCGGCACTGCGCCACAGCGCGTAGGCGCGCTGGGTGGGCGTGCTGTCGGCGCCGGCATAGGCATCGAGCAGCTGGCGCACCGATTCGGGCTGGGTCAGCCCCTGCCAGGCATGCTGGCCATGGATATCGACCAGCGCGCCGGCAATGCTGCGCAGCTGCGTGGCGGTGGCGGGCACGCCATTGATCCAGAACTTGCTCTTGCCCTGCGCATCGATCACGCGGCGCAGCAGCAGGGTTTCTTCGCCCGGCATGTCGTTGTCGCTGAGAAAGCCTTCCAGCGTGGCGGGCGTATCGAACTCGGCCATCAACTCGGCGCGGCTGGCGCCCTGGCGCACAAAGCCGGTGTCGGCACGGTGCCCCAGCACCAGCTGCAATGCATCGATCAGGATCGATTTACCGGCGCCCGTCTCGCCCGTCAGGGCCGTGAAGCCGGTCTGGAAATCCACCTCCAGCTGCTCGACGATGACGAAATCACGCAAGCCAATGCGTCTGAGGCTCATGGCGTGATGCCCCCTTCGTTCCAGCCCAGCTTTTTGCGCAAGGTGGCGTAGTAGTTCCAGCCCCGGGGGTGCAGAAAGCGCGCCTTGTGCGGCGCGCTGCGCACCAGAATCTTGTCACCGCGCAGGATGGAGGCCAGCGACTGCATGTCGAAATTGGCAGCGACATCGCGCCCGCCAATCACCTCGATCGAAATTTCCTGCGTGTCCGGAATCACGCTGGGCCGGTTGGACAGCATGTGGGGCGCAATCGGCGCCATCACCCAGCAAGGCACCGTCGGGTGCACGATGGGGCCCCCAACCGACAGCGCATAAGCGGTCGAGCCCGTCGGTGTCGCAATGATCAGACCGTCCGCACGCTGGTTGGCGACCAGCTGGCCATCGACCTCGACCCGCAGCTCGACCATGCCCGAGGTACCGCCCCGGTTCACCACCACATCGTTGAAGGCCAGGGCCTCGAAGACGCATTGGCCTTCGCGCATCACGCGGGCGTGGATCATCGAGCGCACTTCTTCTTCGTATTCGCCGGCCAGAATGGCCGACAGCGGGCCCATGAAGGTCTGCAGCGGCACGTCGGTCACAAAGCCCAGGCGCCCCTGGTTGATGCCGACCAACGGCGTGTTGTACTGGGCCAACTCGCGTCCCACACCGAGCATGGTGCCGTCACCGCCCAGCACGATGACCAGGTCGCAGCGCTCACCGATCTGCTGCATGCTGAGCGTGGGGTAGTGTTCCATGCCGGTGAAGGCGGCGGTTTCCTTCTCCAGGAATGCAGTGCCGCCCTGGGCCTCGATATAGCAGGCGATCTGGCTGAAGGCCGCATAGGACTGCTGGCGCACCTCGGCAGTGGGGGGCGCATGGTGTTTGCCGATCAGGGCAATATGTTGAAAGCGAGACTGCATACGCAAATTACATCACCAAAGTGACGCAATCTTTTTGAATTTCTTGAGCAGCCCCAGGTTGCAGCTGCTGCCTGCCCTGCGAAGGCATGCCGCGCCGGTAGCCAGGGCTGGGCCTGAAGTCACTCGGGCGTGTGCAGGCAGACGCACCGGGCAGCCACAGCGCCATTGTTGCATGGCTACAAAAATCCAGAGCAGCGCAGCCCTTCCGAGCGTTGCGGCGCTTCGGCGTTAGGGCATCCGGCACTGCCCCGGCCCCTGCATTACCCTCGGTCCGCGCAATACCTGCCGCCAGGACCGGCGGACACGGATAAAATGCGCCCATGCTCGATGACCGTGCCCGGCTGCTGCTCAAAACCCTGGTGGAACGCTATATTGCGGATGGCCATCCGGTGGGATCCCGTGCACTCACGCAGGAGCCCGGACTGGATTTTTCGCCGGCCACCATCCGCAACGTGATGGCCGACCTCGAAAGCCTGGGCCTGATCGCCAGCCCCTACACCTCCGCCGGCCGCATTCCCACCGCCAAGGGCTACCGCCTGTTTGTCGACACGATGCTGACGGTGGATGCGGACCAGGTCGTCGCCGCCGAAATTGCGCCTGAGCAACCGCAAAAGGTCATCACCAGCGCCGCAGGCGTGCTGTCGGAGCTGTCGCAGTTTGTCGGTGTGGTGCAGGCGCCGCGCAAAAGCTCCTCGTTCCGGCATATCGAGTTCTTGCGCCTGTCGGAAAAGCGCATTTTGCTGATCCTAGTCTCGCCCGAAGGCGATGTGCAAAACCGCGTGATCTTCACCGAATCGGACTATTCCCAGAGCCAGCTGATCGAGACCGCCAACTACCTCAATGCCCATTACGCCGGACTGGCGATGGAGCAGGTGCGGCAGCTGTTGCGCAAGGAAGTCGACAGCCTGCGCGACGAGATTGCCGCGCTGATGCTGGCGGCGGTGAATGTGGATGAAGATGCCGAAGCCGCCCCGCATGAACTGGTGATTGCCGGCGAGCGCAACCTGCTGGCCGTCAGCGATTTCAGCAACGACATGACCAACCTGCGCCGAGCCTTTGACCTGTTCGAACAAAAGACCCAGATCCTGCACTTGCTGGAGAATTCCAACCGCGCCGAAGGAGTGCAAATCTACATCGGCGGCGAGAGCCAGCTGCTGTCCGTCGAGGAGCTGTCCGTCGTCAGCACCCCCTACCAGGTCAACGGCAAAGTGGTGGGCACCCTGGGCGTCATCGGTCCCAAACGCATGCCTTACGAGAAGATGATCCAGATCGTTGGAATCACCTCAAAGCTCGTCTCCAACGCACTGAGCCATCCGAAATAAACGCTAGAATGCAAAGCTTCACTCGCCGGGGATCCCGGCAAGTGGTGGTGCCGGGGCGTTAGCTCAGTTGGTTAGAGCAGAGGACTCATAATCCTTTGGTCGCGGGTTCAAGTCCCTCACGCCCTACCATATTCATTGGCTGCACAGCTATCATTTTTGATGCTGTGCGGCTTTTTTATTGGTGCTTATGTGCATAGCTTATGCACTGTCTTGCTGGCAAAGCGGCGCCGATTGCCTGGTAGAGCTCAGGCCTCGCCCTGGACCTGGTCCATTGCGCGGGACGTCAGGAATACATCTCCTGCAGTGCCTTGAGACAAGCTTGCGTTACGTGGGTTTTCAGATCGCCCCGTTTATCAATGAGGCGTGACTTGTCTACTGCTCGCATCTGGTCCAAAAGAATCAGTCCCTTGCTGCTTTGAAATGTCACCGGAATGCGGAATGGGGCAGCATGGCTGCCGGTTTTCATCGGTGCGACCGTGACGATGCCCAATGCGAGGTTCATCTCAGGGGCCGTTCATAATCAGCCCCCAATATGTTCGAGAGGCCCATTTCTCATGGTGAACAAATCCTGGTTGCAGCAGCAGGTGCTGGAGCGGCTTGCGGCGGACCTGTTGCAGGTCGAGCAGGCAGTGAGCGTTGCGCATGAAGCGGCGACGCATGAGGAAAACATTGCCGAAAACAAGTACGACACCTTGGGCCTGGAGGCGGCCTACCTGGCGACGGGCCAGGCGCGCCGCGCAGAAGCCATCCGCCAGGCGCTGGTCCAGTGGCGGCTCTTTCGCCCCCAGCCCTATAGCGCCAGCCAAGGCATACAGCTGGGTGCGCTGGTTTGTCTGCTGGGTGCGGATGAGAAACAGCAGCAGATCTTTCTCGGCCCTGAAGGGGGAAATATGAAGCTGGTCATTGGGGCGGATACCGTCCAGGTCATCAGCACCCAAGCCCCGTTGGGCAAGGCGCTAATGGGCAAGGGCGAAGGTGATGAGGTGACGTTGGAGCTGGGGCAGGCCAAGCAGCAGTGGGAAGTGCTGTGCGTGCACTGAGGTTCTCAAAGCTGACGGCCCTGGTGCTGCAGCTGTAGCCCGGCTTTTGTCTGGGCCTGCGTGCCTCCCCGCAGAATGGCGGCCAATGCGGGCACGGGTTCGACCTGCCCGGTTTGGCGGTCAGGGCCCGCTGTCAGCGCAAAGCTGGCGTCGCTTGGGGTGTAGCGAGGTGTATGCGATGGACGCTGGCGTGCCCCTTCCCCCAAACCGTCGAGCGCGACGTATTGAACATCTAAATCTTCTGATAAACGGGAGTATCAGGTGCCGGACCAGGGGCGGTTCGGGGCTGAACACCGGTGTCAGCGAGCATGCGGAAAGCGTTGGCGAACCGAAGTCCTGCATAGGCCGGTGCGGACGGTAAAGGCGGGGAGGGACCTGGTCGCCTGGTCGCGAGCTGCACGATGTCCTGTGTCCCATTGTGCCGACGAGAAGTCAATGGTTGGCGTGGCGTGCAGATGGCATCGCCAAGGACCCACTCGATGATTTTGTTCGCCGCCTCACAGGCGGTGGGCGCCGGTGGCCTCCCACTCCTGGCTTTCTTGATGACAAGGCGTGGTGCAATTCTGAGCCCAGCTCAGCGACGCCTGCACTGCGGATTGCCTTGAACCAAGCCCTGATCGAACCGCGAGACGCGCTATCGCGGGAGGCAGCATGCGCTACATCAAATAATTGCAAAAAACTATTGAAAAATTAAAGTCAATAGTCGTAATTCCGGGTTTGAAAAATATCGCAATGTGCCATCATGAAATCAATGTTTATTCGTTAGCCGATAAAAATTATCAGATTAACTCATGACGAATTGGAATACCTGGCATGGGTCGCAAGCCAGGGGCAACATCTGATGCAGGCCGTATGGCGCAGTAACGTTTGATAGTTGGAGGTCCCATTGCATCCATATGAGATGCGCTTTTAACCAAGGAGGGTGGTATGAGGAGAGTATACCTAGGGATGGTGCTGCCATCGGTAATATTTAGCACGGCTTACGCACAAGACGCGTTTGCGTTAGCCATCGTGGGCGATCCGCAGCTTTCCTGGAGCTGTCTCAGCGAAGGGGCTTCATTGCCCAATACTTACTGTGCCGATCCAAAAAACCGAAGCAAAAGCAAGGAGGTTCAGGCGGAGGAGTTCAATAAAATTTTCATGGACAGCATTCTCAAGCTCAAGGAAGCGGGAGGTGATAAATTTAAAGGGTTGGTGATCAACGGAGATCTGACTGAGTTTGGCGATCAAAAAGGGAATTTTGAAAAATTCAAAAGACTGTATAAATTGAATGACAGGAATTACAGCGATAAACTGAAATTCGACATCTGGCCAGGCTTGGGAAATCACGATTATCAGAATAACATCAACGATTGTGGACTCAGGGCAACGCCGGTGTGGAATAAGTGCGCCGCAGTGATGATGCAGTTCATGGGGGAGTGGATGATAGATGCCAAAAGCCGTGGATCTATCCAGAATTACGATATGCCGGTTTTCAGGAAGAACCCGCTGCAGGCACAGAACCAGAGAAATGTGACAGGCAGTCTTTCCTATTCATGGCAGATTGGTGAATTTCACTTCGTACAGCTGCAGAATTATCCGACCTATACCGTGAACTTTAAACGAGGGTACAGCTCCGGAATATCTTCCTGGACCATGCGTGCTGTCAGTGCCAACCACAAAGAAAAGGATTCTGACGTGGGTTGGTTGGAAAAGGACCTGCGGGAAGCAGTAAAGAGCGGTAAGCGAATTATCTTGAACTGGCACCAGTTTACCGCTTATGACCGTCGGGGCGATGAATCCACCCATTGTCTGCGCAATGATACGAACAATGGCAAGGTCACATTCTGCCAACGTGATGTCGATGCATTGAAAGCGATGCTCCAGCCCTTCGCATCGAATATCGACGCCATTTTTATTGGGCACCACCATCGTCGGATGGGAAAGTGGGCGGCTCATACACTGTCGCTGCAGCAAGGTCGCCATGCGATAGAGGTTCCGGTGTACTACTCGGGGTCACCCGTCGCAGGCCGGTACTTGAAGGCAACGTTCAACAATACCAACAAGAAGTTCTGTCTCCATTCGGTTCAGGCTGGAAATGTACAGGCTCAGCAGGAATTGGTAGCAGACTGCCGGAAATGATATTTTCTGTGCATTGAACTGGCTAAGCCTCCTCTTGAAAATGGGAGGCTTTTTGCTTGCTAAAGGCAATCAAGCAGTGGCAGGTGTTATTGATTCAGTCGAATGACCGGGCACTCGGAGGCTGATTGAGCTTGGCGTGTGGTCAGGTGCTATTTTGAACTTCACATTGCTGATGTGATATATATATTATTTTTATGAAGAGCTTCATATTTATTGTCTTAATGATTGCTGGTGCTTCATTTGTCTTCCATAGATTTATGAATGCCAGCGCACCTGCCAGCCAATCTGCAATGTATGCCCCGTTGGAGAATGAGAGTTCTCAGGCCGCCTCTGAAAAGGTAGCGGTATTGGATAGTCGGTTGAAAACAACCGTTGCCCCCACACAGGCTCCTGGGCTTGTATTCAGTGTGGGCGACATTCCCTCAGAGGATGAAAAGCTCTTGGAACTCGCAACACTTCCTGAGTACGGTTATCGGCTTTGGTTGATGCTGAAGACATGCGAAAAAACAAGCGATGACGCACATTCAGCAGCATATGACGCGGAGGATAAATTGCTGGCAGAGGCGTGCCTGCGGATTGCAGCTGCCATTGGAGATAGAAGCAAAGAAATGATCAGGCGAGCAGCCGAAGCTGGTGTTGTGCAGGCGCAAATGGACTATGTCAATTACGCGGTTTTAAATACGGAGAATTCGGATTCGGTGATCTTGCAGCCAGAGCAAATACCGATGGAAGATAAAAAACTTGCGCTGGATTTTTTGAATGCGGCAGCAAATTCTGGTGCGGTTGAAGCCATGATCATGCTGGCAGCTGTCTATGACGCAAATGTGCTGACACCTGCCAGCCGTGTGACAAGTTATGCGTGGGATTACGCAGCCCATTTGACAGGGCTTGCTGATAATAGCGATGCGCTTTTGGATGAGCGAGAGAGAAATTTGACGCCTGAGGAATTGAGGGATGGGCGCAGGCTCGGGGAAGGTTTTTATGGGGCCTGCTGCCGCCATCAACAATGATGGCCTTGCCATCGTGCCTTGCACGAATTCATCAGGTCATGCAATGATCAAAGAGTGTGCCGTGCCGGATGCGTGCTGCCGTCCGTGCACAGACTGAGCCATCCACTGCGGCTGGGCCGTTGGCTGATGGCGCCAGGAAACGACGAAGTTGTGACGGGGAAAAAAATGCCTGGCTACATGGAAAACCGCTGGCTAGCAAAAACGACCACTGGAGTGAAAACCCAGTAGGTCGCCCCACGATGAAACAAGGAACCGCGGCAATCGCTGTACCTTGGGATCGATCATATTCGCAAATGAGAATTATTCGCAAATAACCACTTGCGTACCAGGGCAATCCTGCGCCGCAGCACCTGTGGCACGCACCGTCGCACCCCGCCGGGCGGCGGTGGCGCGTTGGTCCAGATCAAGGCGGAGGCGATCGCTCCCGGACTGCGTACCGATTTGCCACGCTTGCGGCGTAAGATGGCTGCGCCTCGCTGTGCGCATCACGGTTGGTGCCCCTGCAGCGTGGCAGCCCCCGTGTATCTGCCGGCTGGTGCTGCCATCGCTGCGCCATGCGAGGTACTCCTCGAACGGAATAGGACCTTCATCATGACTGTCAAAGCCTACGGCGCCCACGCGGGTGACCAACCTCTTGAAGCGCTGCATATCGAGCGGCGAACGCCAGGCGCCCAGGATGTGCAGATTCGCATTGCCTACTGCGGTGTCTGCCATTCCGACATCCACCAGGTGCGCTCCGAATGGGCCGGCACGCTCTACCCCTGTGTGCCGGGGCATGAGATTGTCGGCGAGGTGGCGGCCGTGGGCGCAGACGTCACTGAGTTCAAGCCGGGCGATCTGGTCGGGGTTGGCTGCATCGTCGACAGTTGCCAGCACTGTGTGGACTGCGGCATGGGGCTGGAGAACTACTGCAACCACATGGTCGGCACCTACAACGGGCCTACCGCCGATGCGCCGGGCCATACCCTGGGCGGCTATTCGCAAAGCATTGTGGTGCACCAGCGCTATGTGCTGCGGGTCAGCCATCCACCGGAACAGCTGGCCGCTGTGGCGCCGCTGCTGTGCGCCGGCATCACCACCTATTCGCCTCTGCGCCACTGGCGCGTGGGGCCCGGCCACAAGGTGGGCGTGGTGGGCATTGGCGGGCTGGGCCATATGGGCATCAAGCTGGCGCACGCGATGGGCGCGCATGTGGTGGCGTTCACCACGTCCGAATCCAAGCGCGATGCGGCCAGGGCGCTGGGCGCCGCCGAGGTCGTGGTCTCACGCAATGCCGATGAGATGGCCGCCCATGCGCAAAGCCTGGACTTCATCCTCAACACCGTCGCCGCGCCGCATGACCTGGACCCGTTCTTCCATCTGCTCAAGCGCGATGGCACGATGACCCTGGTGGGTGCGCCGTCGACCCCGCATCCATCGCCCGGCGTGTTTGGTCTGATCATGAAGCGGCGTAGCCTGGCAGGTTCATTGATCGGTGGTATCCCCGAGACCCAGGAGATGCTCGACTTCTGCGCCGAGCACGGAATTGTGGCGGACATCGAGCTGATCAAGGCCGAGGAGATCAACGACGCCTACGAGCGCATGCTGCGCGGCGATGTGGCCTACCGCTTTGTGATCGACAACGCCACGATCTGATCCGTTGATAGCCTGACGATCTAAGCCCATGCAGTGCATGCCTACCGGCAAGCACTGCATTTTTCTTGTGGGTTGCGGCGGAACTTGTGCCCCGGGGCCGCCTCAGACAGCGGCCTTTTATTTTTTGGTATTCGCCGCTATGTTGTCACGTCGCTCCCTGGTTATGTCTGGCAGTCTGTCTGCGGTGATGGCTGCGCTGCTGCCGATGGGCGAAGCGCTGGCCCGCAGCCCGCAGCCGCCGCGCAACATGCCGGTGCTGTTCATCGGCCATGGCAGCCCGATGAATGCCATCAGCGCCAACCCCTTTACCCAGCACCTGCAAAGCTGGGGCAGCAGCCTGCCTAGGCCCAGCGCCATCCTGGTGGTGTCGGCCCACTGGCTCACGCGCGGCAGCACGGGGGTGACGGTGAATGACAAGCCCGCCACGATCCATGATTTCTCGGGCTTTCCGGCCGAGCTGCATGCGATGCAGTACCCGGCCGCCGGCCACCCGGCGCTTGCGGCCAAGGCGGCCGCGCTGGTGCGCAGCGGCCAGGCGCAGCTGACGGACCAATGGGGGCTGGACCACGGCACCTGGACGGTTCTGCACCACCTCTATCCCCAAGCTGACGTGCCGGTGTTCCAGGTCTCGATCGACTACAACCAGCCCGGCCCCTACCACTATGCGGTGGGCAGGGAGCTGGCTGCGTTGCGCGCACAGGGCGTGCTGATCATCGGCAGCGGCAATATCGTGCACAACCTGCGGGCAACGGTGCGCGGCGCGCCCGAAGGGCTGATGGCCGCCCGCGACTGGGCCCAGCAGTTTGACGAAGCGGCCAAGCAGGCCTTGCTGGCAGGCAACCAGGAGGCCCTGGTGGCCTACCAGCAGTTGCATGCCTCCGCCCGGATGGCCGTGCCCACGCCGGACCACTACTGGCCCTTGTTGTATGCGCTGGGCGCTGCCCACGGCAGTGGTCCGGCGCGCCAGGTGTTCGAGGGCTTTCAGTCGGGCACCATCAGCATGCGCTGCCTGCAGTGGGATGCCTGATCAGCGCAGGCTTTGCAGCGCCTCGGCCAGGCGCTGCACGCCCCGCTCAATCTCGGGCAGGTCCAGCAGCGCATAGCCCATCACCACGCCGGCTTGGGTGTGCCCGGCAGGCTGCCGGTACAGCGGGCTGATCGGGTAGACGCGCACGCCGCGCTGCGCTGCCGCTTGCACCAGCTGCGCCTCCTGGCTGGCGGCCAGACCAGGGAACCATACCGACAGATGCAGGCCGCTGGCCGCACCCTGGATGCGCACCTGGGTGCCCAGATGCCGCTCCAGCGCCTGCAGCAAGGCCTGCTGGCGCGCATGCTGTTTGCGCCGCATGCGCCGCACATGGCGGGCATAGCTGCCGTCGTCGATCAGCTGGGCCAGCGCGCGCTGGGGGCCGGTGGCTGTGTGGCGGTCGGTCAGCAGCTTGGCCTGGGCAAACAGGCTGGCCAGCGCCGGGGGCAGCACCATATAGCCCAGGCGCAGCTGGGGCGACAAGGTTTTTGAGAAGGTGCCCACGTGGATCACGCAGTCCGCGCTGTCCAGCGACAGGAGGCTGGGCTCGGGCCGCACGCCGTAGCGGTAGTCGCTGTCGTAGTCATCCTCGATCACCCAGCAGCGCTGCGCATGTGCCCAGTCGAGCAGCGCATGCCTGCGGGCCATCGGCAGGTAGCCGCCCAGCGGAAACTGGTGGCCCGGCGTCACATAGGCCAGCCTGGCGGGCGCCTGCGCTGTCAGCGCGGCCAGTTGCGCGGTCTGCAGGCCATCGTCATCCACATCGGCGCAGAGCAGCTGCGCGCCATAGGCCTCAAACACCTGGTGCGCCATGCGGTAGCCGGGGTTCTCCACGACCACCGGATCGCCCGGGTTGAGCAGCAGCCGGGCGCAGAGATCCAGCGCATGCTGCGAGCCGTTGACGACCAGGATCTGCGCGGTCGAGCAGGCCAGGCCGCGCGTCTGGTGCAGGTGCTGCTGCAGCGCCTGGCGCAGCTCGGGCGCACCCAGCGGCGATGCGTACTCCAGCCGCTGGCTGCGCTGGCCTTCGGCCCGGCGCAAGGCCTTGAGCCAGGGCAGGGTGGGGAAGTCGCGGCCCGCCAGCGGCCCGTAGACAAAGTCGATCACCCCGGCGGGATCGGGCGCAGCCGGGCGCAGCGGCATGGCCTGCAGCCGCTGGGCAAAGGCGGACAGGCGGCCGCTATCGGGCTGCGTGCGCTGGGGCGCGGAGGCCGCGGCACCCCGGCCCTGGGCGCGGATGCGGTCAGCAGCCCCTGCGGCCACACGCGTGGCCGCCCCGGGCCGGGTGTCGACAAAGCCGTCCGAGGCCAGCTGCTCATAGACCAGGCTCACGGTGCCGCGCGACACCCCCCGCTCAGCGGCCAGCGCCCGGGTCGAGGGCAGGGCCATGCCGGCCGCGTAGCTGCCATCGCCAATGCGCGCGCGGATGTCGCGGTACAGGCTGCGGCTACTGGGGCGGGTGGACGAAGGTGCTGGCATCGCGGGCAACTGGACCAGTGATTTTGTTGAAAACTGGCTATTTTTAACCAGAAGCCGGAGCCGCACAATCCGGGCTTGGCCGTGACCCAACTCGGGAATGGCAGCTGTTTTGACAGGATGAAAGAATGTTCAAAGGTTTGAGTGCGTTCGCGCTGACCCCCATGGATGAGCGCGGCATCGACATGCCGGCATTGGCGCAACTGGTGCAGCGCCTGGTGGCCGCCGGTGTCGATTCCATCGGCGCGCTGGGTTCCACCGGCAGCTATGCCTATCTCTCGCGGGCGGAACGCGCGCAGGTCGCAGCGCTGGCGGTCGAGCAGGCCCAGGGTGTGCCGGTGGTCGTGGGCATTGGCGCGCTGCGTACCCGCGATGTGCTGGCCTTGGCCGATGATGCGCAAAAGGCCGGTGCGAGCGGCCTGCTGCTGGCCCCGGTCTCGTACCAAAAGCTGACCGACGACGAGGTCTATGGTCTCTTCCAGGCAGTGTCGCGTGCGGTATCGGTGCCCATCGTGGTGTATGACAACCCAGGCACCACGCGCTTTGAATTCAGCGATGCGCTGCATGGCCGCATCGCGCAGCTGCCCCATATCGCCTCGATCAAGATCCCCGGCGTGCCGGCAGATGCGGCCGAGGCCCAGGCACGTGTGCAGCGCTTGCGCGCTGTCGTGCCGGCCCATGTCAGCATTGGCGTCAGTGGCGATGCCTTGGGCGCCAAGGGCCTGGTGGCGGGTTGTGATGCCTGGTATTCAGTCATCGGCGGCCTCTGGCCCCAGACCACGTTGGCGATCACCCGCGCTGCGCTGGCGGGCCAGGCAGAGCAGGCGCTGGCGCTGTCCAACCGCCTGGCGCCGCTGTGGGCCTGGTTCCAGCAAAAGGGCGGCAGCCTGCGCTCGGTCGCGACTGCGGCCGAGCTGATGGGCCTGGTCCGCTCGCCCTGCCTGCCGCTGCCGTTGCACGCCTTGCAAGGGGCCGACCGCGAGGCCTTGGCCGCGATGCTGAAAACGCTCGATCTGGCCTGAGCCCGCGCCGCACTCAAACCGCCATGTGCCGGGCCTGCTCGCGCAGCAGATCCATAAAGCGCTGCTGCTCCTGCGAGGCCTCCTGGTCCTTGCGCGTCAGCATGCCAAACGGGGCCATCGGCACATCGATCTGCACCGGCAAGGTCTTCACCAGGCCCATGCGCAAATAGTCCTTCAATGCCGAGTCGGACAGCAGCATCACCGCATCGGTCAGCTGCACCAGTTGCTGCATCGAATAGACGGAGCTGCACTCGGTGACGTCGGCCGGCACCGGCAGCTCCAACCGCTGCAGCAGCTGGTCCAGCGCGATGCGCGCCGGCGTGCTGGCCGGCTGCAGTATCCAGGGCCAGTCGCGCACCAACTCTTCCCAGCTCAGCTTGCGGCGCCGCGCCAGCACATGGCCGCTGCGCACCACCACCAGCAGGCGCTCATTGCCCAGCGCTTCAAAGTCATAGGCTTCGCTGTCGCCGGCAATGCGGCGGCGCGCAATGGCCAGGTCAATGCGGCGCTGGTCCAGCAGGCGCAGCACCTGGTCGCTGGTGTCGCCCATGATGCGCAGGCGCAGCTGCGGGTTCTGCGCTTTCATCTCGGCCACGGCCGTCATCACCAGGTCGGGCGCCGCGCCCATGATGGTGCCAATCGCCAGGTAGCCATAACCGCCTTGTCGGCGCACCGCCAGGTCCTCGGCGCAGCGGTCCAGGCTGTTGAGCGAGGCCTCGGCAAAGCGCACCAGCTGCAAGCCCAGCGCGGTAGGGCGCATGCCGCGCGGCAGCCGCTCAAACAGCTGGCAGCCAAACATGTCTTCGATCTCGCGCAGCATGCGGGTGGCAGCCGGTTGCGACATCGACAGGCTGATCGAGGCGCGGTGCAGATTCAGGCTCGATCCCAGCGCCACCAGCATGTGCAGATGCTTGTAGCGCAGCCGGTTGAGCAGGCTGCGTTGCAGCGGTGGGGTGGCCGGTAAAGCGGGTTTTGCAGACATAAATAAAAGGTATCGGATATGACTGAAATTTGATTTGTTAGGCATCAATCATGCGCGTACATTCAGCTCCACACAAGAACGAATATCCCTTCCAGGAGACAAACATGAACGCCTTCGCGCACACTTTTTTCAGACCCCCTGCCTCACGACGGCGCTAGCGCAAGCCGCGCCTTCTGGGCGCTGGCTTGCCAGCGTCGCCTTCTCCTTTCTCGCTCCCGCTGCGCCTGCTCTTTCGCAGGCGTGATGGCCGCGCATTGTCTTTAAGGATTTGTCGTGAAAAAACTCCCCGCTCCCCTGCTCGCCAAGATTTCCTGGCGCCTGCTGCCCTTCCTGCTGCTGATGTACATCATGGCCTTTCTGGACCGGGCCAATGTGGGCTTTGCCAAGGTGGCCTTCCAGGCCGATACCGGCATCAGCGACGCTGCCTTTGCGTTTGGTGCCGGCGTGTTCTTTGTCGGTTATGCGCTGCTGGAAGTGCCCAGCAATCTGATCATGCACCGCATTGGCGCGCGCATCTGGATGTGCCGCATCATGGTCACCTGGGGCCTGGTGTCGGCCGCGATGATGTTTACCCATAACGAGACCACCTTCTATGTGCTGCGCTTCCTGCTGGGCGTGGCCGAGGCGGGCTTCTTCCCCGGCGTCATCCTGTACCTCACCTACTGGTTCCCCGCTGCGCACCGGGCGCAGGCGATGGGCTTTTTCTACTTCGGCGCGCCGCTGGCCTTCATCTTTGGCAGCCCCTTGTCGGGCCTGCTGCTGGAGCTCGATGGCATGGGCGGCTGGCACGGCTGGCAATGGCTGTTTGCCGTGGAAGGCCTGATGGCCGTGGCCGTCGGTATCTGGTCGTATTTCTACCTGACGAACCGCCCGGCCGATGCCCAGTGGCTGACGGCCGACGAGCGCCGCCAGGTGCAGGAGATCATCGACAGCGAAGAGCGCGCCAAGGGCGGCCACCAGCACAGCCTCCTCGCTGCCATGTGCCAGCCACGCGTGTTGTATCTGGCGCTGGTCTATCTGCTGATCCAGGCCAGCGTCTACGGCGTGGTGTTCTACCTGCCCAGCCAGGTGGCGGGTCTGTTGGGCACCAAGGTGGGTCTGCAGGTGGGCCTGGTCTCGGCCATCCCCTGGCTCTGCGCGCTGCTGGCGGCCTGGTGGGTACCCGGCCTTGCCCAGCGCAGCCAAAAGCCCCGCAGCGTGGCCAGCATGACCTTGCTCGTTGCTGCGATCGGCATGGCCGCCTCGGTGAGTTTCTCCAGCCCGCTGCTGGGTGTCGCAGCCCTGTGCTTTGCGGCGGCAGGCTTTATCGCGGTGCAGCCGGTGTTCTGGACCTTTCCTGCCAACACGCTGGCTGGCGCTGCCGCAGCGGGTGGCATTGCGCTGATCAATTCTTTGGGCGCTGTCGGCGGCTTTGTCGCCCCCATCGTCAAGAACTGGGCCGAGGGCCATTTCCACTCACCCGCCGCAGGCCTGTACCTGCTGGCAGGCACAACGGTACTGGCAGCGCTGCTGGTGCTGGGCATCCGGGCCCGCCTGGCGCCCGCTGCACTGCAGCCCCATGCCACTGCCTAAATTGCATAAGGAGCAAACACCATCATGAGCCAGATCCCCACCATCAAGCAAGTGCGCGCCTATACCCTGAAAGGGGGCGGCGCCGACTACCACGACCAGGCCGATGGCCACTGGATCGACGACCACATCGCCACGCCGATGGCCAAGTACCCCGAGTACCGCCAGAGCCGCCGCAGCTTTGGCATCAATGTGCTGGGCACCCTGGTCGTGGAGATCGAAGACAGCGCTGGCAACGTCGGCTTTGCCGTCACCACCGGCGGCGAGCCCGCAGCCTATATCGTCGAGAAGCACCTGGCGCGTTTTCTGGAAGGCGCCAAGGTCACCGACATCGAACGCATCTGGGACCAGATGTACTGGTCCACCCTGTACTACGGCCGCAAGGGCATCGTGATCAACACCATCTCCGGGGTGGACCTGGCGCTGTGGGATTTGCTGGGCAAGGTGCGCGGCGAGCCGGTGCACCAGCTGTTGGGCGGCGCGGTGCGCGATGAGCTGCAGTTCTACGCCACCGGTGCGCGCCCCGATCTGGCGCAGAAGATGGGCTTTATCGGCGGCAAGATGCCCCTGCACCATGGGCCGGCCGAAGGCGAAGAAGGCCTGCGCCGCAACCTGGAGGAACTGGCCACGATGCGCGAGCGCGTGGGTCCGGACTTCTGGCTGATGCTGGACTGCTGGATGAGCCTGGACCTGAACTACGCCACCCGCCTGGCCCAAGGTGCGCAGGAGTACGGCCTCAAGTGGATCGAAGAGGCACTGCCGCCCGATGACTACTGGGGTTATGCCGCGCTGAAGAAGAACGTGCCCACCGGCATGCTGGTGACCACCGGCGAGCATGAGGCCACGCGCTGGGGCTTTCGCCAGCTGCTGGAGATGGGCTGCTGCGACATCATCCAGCCCGATGTTGGTTGGTGCGGCGGCATCACCGAGCTGCTCAAGATCTCGGCGCTGGCCGATGCCCACCAGGCGCTGGTGATTCCGCATGGCTCCAGCGTCTACAGCTACCACTTTGTGGCCACGCGCCACAACAGCCCCTTTGCCGAGTTCCTGATGATGGCCCCCAAGGCCGACGAGGTCGTGCCGATGTTCCACCCGCAGCTGCTGGGCGAACCGGTGCCGGTGCAGGGCCGCATGCGCCTGTCGGCACTGGACAAGCCCGGCTTTGGCGTAGAGCTGAATCCGGCCTGCGAACTGCACCGCCCCTACACCCATTGATAAGCATTGGTGGGCCCGCGCCGACGTCCCACCCAGGAGACACCCTATGGATTTGCCATTGAACCCCTTTAAGGCCGCGCTGCGCCGCAGCGAGCCGCTCTACGGTATCTGGGCCGGCTTTGCCACGCCCTATGCGGCCGAGATCATCGCCACCACCGGCTACGACTGGATGCTGGTGGATGGCGAGCATGCGCCCAATACCGTGCCGACCCTGCTCGCGCAGCTGCAGGCGGTGGCGCCCTATGCCACGCACCCGGTGGTACGCGCTGTGCATGGCGATGCGGTGCTGATCAAGCAGCTGCTGGATGCCGGCGTGCAGACCCTGATGGTGCCGATGGTCGAGACGGCCGAGCAGGCCCGCGCGCTGGTGCAGGCCATGCGCTACCCGCCGCATGGCATCCGGGGTGTGGGCGGCGGCCTGACCCGCGCCACGCGCTGGGATGCGGTGCCTGACTACATCCGCACCGCGCATGAGCAGCTCTGCCTGGTCGTGCAGATCGAGTCGCGCCTGGGCGTCGAGAACGCGGCCGAGATTGCCGCCGTCGACGGTGTCGATGCCGTCTTCATCGGCCCGGCAGACCTGTCCACCGGCATGGGCCATGCCGGCGATGCCAGCCAGCCGGAGGTGCAGGACTGCATACGCCGCACCGTCGAGACCACCATGGCCCATGGCAAGGCCTGCGGCATTCTGGCGCCGCGTGAAGAAGATGCCCGCCGCTACACCGAATGGGGCTGCCGTTTTGTGGCGGTGGCCATCGATATCAGCCTGATGCGCCAGGCCGCCGTGGCCAACCTGGCGCGCTACCGTGCGCCCAGCCAGCCGGCCATTGTCTCTACCACCTACTGAGGACGACCCCATGCCCACCACCCCTGTTTTGCGCAACTACATGGCCGGTGCGTTCAGCGACAGCGCCGAGCTGCACGAGGTCCGCAACCCTGCCACCGGCGCGCTGCTGGCGCAGTCGCCGCTGTCCACCCAGGCCGATGTGGACCGCGCGATTGCTGCGGCGCGCGGCGCGCAAAAGGCCTGGGCGCGCCGCCCCGCGATTGAGCGTGCACAGTACCTGCGCCGCATTGCCGCCCGCCTGCGCGAGAACGTCGCGCGCATTGCGCGCACCATCACCGAAGAGCAGGGCAAGGTGCTGGGCCTGGCCGAGGTGGAGGTGAACTTCACCGCCGACTACCTGGACTACATGGCCGAATGGGCGCGCCGCATCGAAGGCGAAGTCATCAGCAGCGACCGGGCCAACGAGCAGATCTTTCTGCTGCGCAAGCCGATGGGTGTGGTGGCCGGGATCCTGCCCTGGAACTTCCCCTTCTTCCTGATCGCGCGCAAGATGGCGCCGGCGCTGCTCACCGGCAACACCATCGTCATCAAGCCCAGCGAAGAGACCCCCATCAACTGCCATGCCTTCACCGAGCTGCTGGCCCAGTGCGAGCTGCCGGCCGGCGTGTTCAACGTGGTCTATGGCCAGGGCGCTACCGGTGGTGCGCTGTCGGCCCATGCCGGGGTGGACATGATCAGCTTCACCGGCAGCGTGGGCACCGGCGAGCGCATTGCCGCAGCCGCTGCGCCGCACATCGCCAAGCTCAACCTGGAGCTGGGCGGCAAGGCGCCCGCGATTGTGCTGGCCGATGCCGACCTGGATCTGGCCGTCAAGGCCATCCGTGATTCGCGCATCATCAACACCGGCCAGGTCTGCAACTGTGCCGAGCGCGTCTATGTGCAGCGCCAGGTGGCCGACGAGTTCACCGCACGCATCGCCAAGGCGATGGCCGCCACCCGCTATGGCGACCCGATTGCGCAGAGCGATGTGGAGATGGGCCCGCTGATCAACCAGAAGGGCCTGGACAGTGTGGACGCCAAGGTGCACCGTGCGCTGGCCGAAGGTGCGCAGCTGGTCACTGGCGGGCAGGTGGCCGATCTGGGTGCCGGCTTCCACTACCAGCCGACTGTGCTGGCCGGCTGCCGCGCCGACATGGAGATCATGCGCAAGGAAATCTTTGGCCCTGTGCTGCCGATCCAGGTGGTCGAGGACCTGGACGAGGCGATTGCGCTGGCCAACGACTGCGAATACGGGCTCACGTCCTCCCTCTACACCCGCGACCTGTCCAAGGCCATGCAGGCGATGCGCGAGATCGACTTTGGCGAGACCTACATCAACCGCGAGAACTTCGAGGCGATGCAGGGCTTCCATGCCGGCGTGCGCAAGTCGGGTATCGGCGGTGCCGATGGCAAGCACGGGCTCTATGAGTACACCCATAGCCATGTGGTGTACCTGCAGTCCTGATGGAACGCTGACGCTGAGGTGTTGAGCCCCAGCTAGCCGCCATGAAGAAGGCCGCCGACCCGGATGAGCCGGGTTGGCGGCCTTTTGTTGTTGGCATTGCGGCGATCAGGTCTTGGCGCTGAGCTCCTCCACCACCGCGCGCACCTGCTGCAGCACCTCGTCGGCCAGCGCAGGATCGGCCTTGACGACACCGCGCGAGATGGCCATGGCGCCCACCAGGGCGGCAACCAGGGTGCTGGCCAGTGCCTGGCGCTGCTGCGGGTCGGCGCTGGGTGGCAAGGCCGCCTCGATGCCGGCGCGCAACTCGGCAAAGCCGTCGCTGAAACTGCGGCTCACGGCCTCGCTCTGGCGGCCGGCATCGCAGGCGGTGGAGACCAGCGGGCAGCCCCGCGTCATGTCATCGCGCACCTGGGGGTTGAGGTAGCTGTCCAGATAGGTGGCCATCGCATGCGCGCTTTTTTCACTGGCCTGCTTGACCTTGCCAAAGCCTTGCCCAAACCCATAGGCCAGCGCCTGGGCAGCCAGGTCCTGCTTGTCGCTGAAATGCTTGTAGAGCGCGCCTTGCGTCAGGCCCGCCTGCTGGCAGATATCAGCCACGCCCGTGCCATCGATACCGCGTTCCTTGAACAGTGCAGCGGCGGCATCCAGCAGTGCCTGGCGGTTCTGTTGCGCTTGTTCCTTGGTGACTTTCATCGCAAATACCCTGCTTGAACCTGTGCTTGACAGTTTTTGATTGTGATCGCTATCATTGTAGCCCCTCCGTCGATAAAGTCCAATAACATGCTCGCTTCCCGACTCGCCGTGCTGCTCCAGCGCCATGGCATCCATTACGCCTGGGTGATTGCCGCCATCACCTTCCTGGCCATGCTGGTCACCTCGGCGGCGCTGGGCCTGCCGGGGGTGCTGATGCAGCCGCTGGCCGTCGAGTTTGGCTGGAGTGTGCGCGATCTGTCCTCGGTGTTTGCCACCCGCTTTGCGCTGTATGGCCTGCTGGGGCCGTTTGCAGCCGTCATTTTGCTGCGTTATGGCGTGTCCCGTGTGGTGGCGCTGGCTGCGGCGGTGATTGCCAGCGCCTTGCTGCTGGGGCTGTTCATGCACAGCCTGGGCCAGGCCTTTGTGCTTTGGGGCATGGTGCTGGGCCTGGGCACGGGCCTCACGGCCATGGTGCTGGGCGCCACGGTGGCCAACCGCTGGTTTGTGCAGCGCAAGGGCCTGGTCATGGGTTTGCTGGCGGGCAGCAGTGCCACCGGCCAGCTGCTGTTCTTGCCGGCTGCTGCCTGGCTGATTGCGCAGTACGGCTGGCGCTGGGCCTTGCTGCCGGTGGTGGCGGCATCGGCCGTGGTGCTGGTGCTGGTGCTGCTGTTCATGCGCGACAGCCCGGCCCAGATGCAGCTTGCGGCGTATGGCGCTGACCCGGCTGCAGCGCCCGCCGCCCCGGCACCCCGCGCCAGCTGGGGCCTGCCGTTCAGCACCTTGGCCGCTGCCGCGCGCGTGCCGGCCTTCTGGATTCTGGCGGGCACCTTCTTCATCTGCGGGCTCAGCACCAATGGGCTGATCCAGACCCACTTTGTCTCGCTCTGCGGTGACTATGGCCTGGGACCGGTGCCAGCCGCCTCGGTGCTGGCGATGATGGGCATCTTTGACCTGGTGGGTACGACCTTGTCGGGCTATCTGTCGGACCGCTATGACAGCCGCAAGCTGCTGTTCTGGTACTACGGCCTGCGCGGGCTGTCGCTGTTCTGGCTGCCGTACTCCGAGTTCACCGTGGCCGGCCTGTCGTTGTTTGCGGTGTTCTATGGGCTGGACTGGATTGCCACCGTGCCGCCCACCGTCAAGCTGGTGGCCAGCGAGTTCGGGCCCGAGCGCGCAGCGCTGGTGTTTGGCTGGGTATTTGCCGCCCACCAGCTCGGTGCTGCGGTGGCCGCCTATGGCGCAGGCCTGGCGCGCTCGGTGCTGTCGTCGTACTCGCCCGCATTGTTTGTCGCAGGCGCTGCCTGCCTGGTGGCGGCAGCGGCGGTGCTGTGGGTGCGCAAGCCAGCGATGGCGATGCGCGCCGTGGGTTAATCCGCCCGCGCGCCCGAGCGTTTCACGATCTCGGCCCATTTCTTTTCTTCGCTGCGCATATAGGCCAGAAACTCCTGCGGGCTTGATCCGACGGGCTCGGCGCCCATGCGCTGGTACTGCGCGGCCACCTCGGGCTTGCGCAAGGCCTGCTGCGCGGCCTGGGCCAGTTTGCCCACGATCTCGGGCGGCGTGTTCTTGGGCGCCCAGAGGCCGTACCAGGTGCTGGTGGCGTAGTCGGCAATGCCCGACTCCTGCATCGTCGGAATCTGCGGCAGCGAGCTGGAGCGCTTGGCGGTGGTGACCGCCAGCGCCTTGAGCTTGCCCGAGGTGATAAAGGGCATCGCCGAGGGCATCGAATCGAACATCAGCTGGATCTGGCCGCCCATCAGATCGGTGAGCGCCGGCGAGCTGCCCTTGTAGGGCACATGCTGCATCGCGATGCCGGTCTTGAGCTTGAACAGCTCGCCCGACAGGTGCTGCGACGAGGCATTGCCGGCCGAGCCAAAGTTGACCGTGCCCTTGCTCTTTTTCAGGTAGGCCACCAGCTCCTGCACGTTCGACACCGGCAGCTCGCTGTTGACCACCAGCACCAGCGGCACATCGACAATCTGCGTGATCGGCGCAAAATCGTTGAAGGAGTCATAGGGCACCTTGTCGTAGACCGAGGGGTTGATCACCTGCAGCGAGGCATTGGCCAGCAAGGTGTAGCCATCGGGCTGGGCCTTGGCGACCTGGGCTGCGCCCACCATGCCGCTGGCACCGGGCTTGTTGTCGATGAAGATGGTCTGCTTCAGGCTCTCGCCCATCGAGATGGCGACCAGGCGCCCGACCAGGTCGGTGGGTCCGCCGGGTGGGTAGGGTATCACCATGCGGATGGTCGAGGCCGGGTAGTCGGCTGCCGATGCCGCGTTGGCGGCGGGCAGGCCGCTGCCCAGCAGCGCCAGGCCCAGGCCGGAATGCAGCAGCGATTGCAGGGCCTGGCGGCGCTGCGCTGAATGGCGTTGTCTCATGTCTTGTCTCCTTGTATTTGTAGCGCGACCTTGCCCAGCACCTCGCGGCTGTGCAGCGCATCCAGCGCATCGCAGAGCTGGTCCATGGCATACACCCGCGAGATGTCGGGATGGATGGCGTCGCGGTGGGCCATCTCAAACAGCGCGGCCATCATGGCCTGCATGGCGGCGGCATGGCGCTGGCGCTCGTTGGCGGGCGTCCAGCCGATGTACTGGCCATAGAAGAAGCCATGGATCGTCAGGTTCTTGACCAGCGCAATATTCATCGGCACCTTGGGGATCGTGCCGCTGGCAAAGCCGATGATGACGATGCGCCCGTTCTGCGCGGTGCAGCGCAGCGCCTGCAGCAGCAGGTCGCCACCCACCGGGTCAAACACCAGCGTCGCGCCTTTGCCAGCGGTCACCGCCTTGACCTGCTCGATCAGGTGCTGCGGATCGACGGCGTGCTGTGCGCCATGGCGCAAGGCTGCCTGGCGCTTGTCTTCGCTGCTGGCGCAGGCAATCACCTGCACGCCGGGCACCTGGGCGGCCAGCTCCACGGCGGCCGCGCCCACGCCGGAGCCGGCACCCAGCACCAGCAGGCTGTCGCCCGCCTGCAGCGCCGCACGCCAGTGCAAGGCGGTATAGGCCGTGCCGTAGGAGATCGGCAGCGCCAGCGCGCGCAGCGGATCCAGCTCCGCCGGCACGGCGTACACGGTGCTGGCATGCACCTTGGCCTGCTGCGCATAGGCGCCCCAGTCGCAGATGAACACGACCGGGTCGCCCACCTGGACATGGCGCACGGCACTGCCGCATTGCAGCACCCGGCCTACGCCTTCTGTGCCGGGCACAAAGGGCAGCGGCGGGGTCTTTTGGTATTTGCCCTCGATCAGCAGGCCGGTGGCGTGGCTGACGGTGGCATGGCACACGTCGATCAGTACCTCGTCGGCCGCCAGGGCAGTGGGGGGCTCGGTGGTCTGGACGGCGGTCACATCGCGGGGCAGGCCGAAGCTGCGGCAGACAATGGCTTTCATGGGTGCGGCTCCGTTCACAGGCCCACGACCTGGCGGGCCGCCAGTGCGTCGATCTCGTCCGGCGCCAGGCCCAGGCTGCGCAGAATCTGCTGGCTGTCGGCACCAATGCGCGGCGCTGGCAGCGGTGCACCGGGCTTGGCTGGCCAGGGGGCGGCGGCCATCAACACCTCGCCAAAACCGGGCTGCTGCACGGTCTTGAACGTGCCAAGGTGCCGGGCCTGCGGGTGCTGCACCACGTCGGCCGCGCCATGCACCACCGCATGCAGCACGCTGTGCTGGTGGAACAGCGCGCGCAGCTCGGCCAGCGGGCGGCTGGCGACGGCGCGGGCCAGGTCGGCATGCAACTGCGCCTTGTGCTGCAGCCGCAGTGCATTGCTGGCAAAGCGCGGGTCGCTGTCCCAGCCGGTCAGGTCCAGCGCCTTGCCGATGCGCAGAAACTGCTCGTTGTTCAGCGCCAGAATCGTCAAACGGCCATCGGCCGCATCAAAGATGCCATTGGGCGCGCTGACGGCCGCCTTGACGGTCTGGCCGCCCAGCACCTCTTCCGACAGCGCCGTCGATTGCAGCGCGCAGCAGACGTTGAACAGGTTCAGCTCCACATGCTGGCCCTTGCCCGTCTTCAGGCGCTGCAGCAGCGCGGCAGTGCAGGCCTGCGCGGCATACACGCCGGTGGCAATGTCGGCCAGCAAGAAGCCGATGCGCTGCGGCGCGCCTTGGGCATCGCGGTTGCTGTTCATCAGTCCGGTGTCGGCCTGCATCACCGAGTCGGTCGCCGGGTTGTCGGCAAAGGGGCCGTCCGCGCCATAGCCGCTGATCGATACATAGACCGGCTCCAGCCCCTGCGCCTGAAGCGCGGCAAAGTCCAGGCCCAGGCGCTCCACCACCTGCGGGCGAAAGTTCTGCACCACCACATCGGCATCACGCGCCAGCTGCAGGATCAGCGCCTTGCCGTCGGGGTGCTTCGCATCGACCGCCAGGCTTTGCTTGCCGGCGTTGTAGGTGCTGGACAAGGTGCTGTGGCCGTTGCGGGCCACCCCCACATGGCGGCCCCAGTCGCCCTGGGCGGGCTCGACCTTGATGACCTCGGCGCCCTGGTGGGCGAGCAACTGGGCGCAGTAGGGGCCGGCCACGCCCTGGCTCAAATCCAGCACCTTGAAACCGGCGAGCGGGGTAAACCCCAGTGTTGACTCTGGCGTCACGTATTGTCTCCTTGCATGGCCCGGGCTATGCGACACCCGCCCGGACATTTGTTGTGAGACCCATGTTAAAAACGCGAAGCCGCTTTGGGAACTGCCAAAGCACAGCCATCAGTGGTGATTCAGAATCAACATTCAAAAGGGGATGCCGGCCATGGACCTGAACCTGGTGCGTTTGTTTGTGGCGATTGCCGAGTCGCGCAACCTGAGCGATGCGGCCCAGCGCTCGGGCGTGACGCGCTCGAATGTGTCGCGCCGGCTGGCGCTGCTGGAAAAGCAGTTTGGCGCGCAGCTGCTGCGCCGTACCACCCGGCATATGGAGCTGACCCAGGCCGGCCGCATCCTGCATGGCCAATGCCTGCAGGCCCTCAATGCGCTGCAAAGCGCCCAGCTGCAGATCGACCAGATCCACCAGACCATCAGCGGCGAGATCCGCGTGCGCATCCCCACCGGTCTGGGGCATTTCCACCTCAAGCCGCTGATCCTGGACTTTTGCCAGGCGCATCCCGATCTGCTGCTGCGCCTGGTGATCAACGACCAGATCCATGACCTGGTGGCCTCCAAGGTGGACCTGGCGATCCACATCACCTCGGCGCCGCTGGAAGACCATGTCGCCACCCGCGTCTGCGGCATCGAATGGGGGCTGTTTGCCACCCCGGCCTATCTGCAGACCCTGGGCCTGGCGCTGCAAACCCCGCAGGACATCAAGCATGCCCGGCTGCTGGCGCCTCTCAACATCCACCACCGGCTGGAGTTTTGGCGGCACAGCGATGGTGTGCATGAACAGGTGCAGAGCACGCCGTCGATCCAGTCGGGCGACTACCAGTTCCTGTTCAACGCTGCGATGGCGGACCTGGGTGTGGTGCTGCTGCCCTACTACGCGGTGCGTGAGGCCATGGCCCAGCGCAGCCTGGTGCAGGTGCTGGACGGCTTTGGCGTCAAGGGTGTCGGCGATGCGCTCTATGTGGTGCGTGCGCCCAATCGCCAACCCTCAGCGGCGACCCTGGCGCTGATCGAGTTGCTGGTCTCGTCGATCCAGAAGATGGCGCCAGGCTGGCGCCTGGGCACGGAGATGGCAGGCGCCAGGCTGTGATCTTGGCGCGGTGTTTCTAGATGCCCGCCGCCAGGCTGTAGACCGTCAAACCGCCATCTTCGCGGTCGCGCATCAGCAGGCCGGCCTGGGCCATCTCCTTGGCCACGCAGTAGATGGTGGCCGCTGGCAGGGGCGCGCCGCTCAGGGCCAGGTGGGAGGAGATATCGGCGCACTTGACCCGCGAGCGGCCGAGCTGGACGATGGCCTCCAGCACCCGCAGCCGGGCCGGCGTGGGCCGTATGCGCACATGGCGGCTGCGCTTGAACCAGTGGGCAGCAGGCAGGGCCGGCGCTGCCTTGCGGGGTGCGTGGTCATCATTCATGGGCGCATCCTGGCATGGCAGTTTGGAGGCGGTTTGTCGAAGTGTGGCAATTTGTGTCAATGCCCAGTTGCTGATCCGCCCAGCTACCACACAGCAGCACCGCGCAGCAGGCCAGCAGTGCTGCTGCCGTGCCGCGCCGGGGCGCATAGCTCAAGATCAGCACCAGGCACCACGCCGCCACGCTGAGCCAGCCCAGCCAGGCGACCGCACCCACTGCTGCGCCCGAGGCCGCCATGCAGCGCTGCAGCGCCAGGGCCAGCAGCAGGCATGCCGCCAGGCGCAAGGCCCAGCGCAAGGGTCCGCCAGGTTCGCCCCGGCGCAGGATCTGTTCGCAGTGGCGGTCCATGGCCTGGCTCAGCAGCAGCATGGCTGGCAGGCACAGTGCCAGCGGCAAGGCGATGGTGCTGATCTGGGTGATGTGGCTGAAGGCGTTCATCCGCAGCACTCCAGCAGCGCGCGCAAGCTGGCCAGCAGCAGCGCGGCAGCGGCAAACTGCAGCGCCAGCCGGGCCAGTCGCTGCACATGAAAGGCCCACAGCAGCAGCCCGGTGTACAGCACAAAACCCAGCAGGGTGCTGAGCAGTACCGCATGCGCCGGCGCGAGCAGGCCCGCCAGCACCAGGGCTTGCGCGAGCACCGCGCAGCCCAGGCCGGTGAGCAGGTAGCCACCACCAGCCGCCAGGCTGATGCGCAAGCCCAGCCGCATGGCATGACGCCAGGGCTGTGGAGCGGTGACCACTTTGGCGGGGGCGTTCATGCGCGTGCTCCTTGGCGGGGCCCGGGCCGGGCGGCGCGGGCGGGGGGCGTGGTGTGTGTTGAAAGCCGGTGGCGCCAGGCGCCCCAGGCGGCGAGCAGGCCCAGCGCGATGCTGGTCAGCTCCACCCCGGCGCGTAGGCCATCGGCCTGGTCCAGGTAGAGCAGCAGGTGCTGGCCCGTGGTGGCGGCGTTGAGCAGCGGCAGGGCCATGCACAGCAAAGCCAGGGCGCAGAGCTGCTCCTGCCAGGCCGAGCGCGCGGGGCGCAGCAGCGCATGCAAGAGGCTCAGAGCCCACAGCGCAAAAAACAGCCGTATCTCGGCACTGGCCCGGGCCTCGATGGCCAGTGGCAGCAGGCGGTTGCCGTAGAGGTAGCCGATGGAGGCCAGCGAGGTGCCGGCCAGCGCTGCGATGTTCAGCGCATCGATGCAGCGGTAGACGGCAGGTGTGGCCCGGCCCCAGCCATGGTCGCTGCGGGTTCGGCGTTTGCTGGCAAACAGCAGCAGGCCTGTAGCCACCATGGCGGTGCCGGCCAGCCCGCAGACAAAGTACAGCCATTTCATGGTCCAGCCGCCAAAGCGGGCCATGTGCAGCGCCTCGATGACCGGGTGCACATCGCGGGCGCTGGCGGCTGGCTCGGACCGAGGCGGCGCCTGCAGCACCTCACCGGTGTCGGCAGCGATGCTGACATGCTCGGCAAGGTTATGCATACGCCTGGAATCGGCGCTATCCGCCAGCTGTGCCGTAAAGCGGTGGCTGGCCGGGCCTTGCGGCGGGTGCTGCAACGCAATGGATGCCACTGGCTGGCGCAGCAGCGACTGCGCCAGTTGCAGCTGCTGGGCCAGCTGGGGGCCGGCTGGTGGCAGATCCGGGCGCGCGGCCTGTGTGCCCGCGTTCAGATCGGTTTGGTAGCGGCTGTAGGCCTGGCGGTCTTCGCCATAGAGCGACTGCAGCGCATGCGGCATGTAGCTGGTGTAGAAGTAGGCCAGCCCGGTGTAGACGATCATGAACAGAAAGGGCAGGGTCAGCACGGCCGAGGCGTTGTGCGCATCCAGCCAGGAGCGCTGGCCCTTGCCGGGGCGAAAGCAGAAAAAATCCTGAAAAATGCGCCGGTGCACGATGAGGCCCGAGACCAGCGCCGCCATCATGCCCATGGACACCACACCCACCACCCAAAAGCCCGCCAGGCCGCCTTGCAGCGAGTAGTGGAAGGACATGAAGTGCCGACCACCTTCGGTCTGGCGGATGGGTGGCAGCGCCTGGGGTGCGCCGCTGGCCGGGTCGAGTGCAGCCTGCAGCACGCCGTCCGGCCCGCGTGCAGACAGCTGCAGGGCATCGCCCGCGCGGGCCGGCAGATCGATCTGCCACTGCCGGGCTTGCGGCGCCCTTTGCTGCAGATAGTCCTCAGCCGTGTGCAGGGCCTGCAGCCGGTCCTGCAAGCCCAGCGCGGCGCCAGGTGGCCCGTTGGCAGGCGCTGCCTGCATCCAGCGCGTGATGGGCTCGCGGAACACGCTCAAGGTGCCGGTCACAAAGATGGCGCAGAGCAGCCAGCCGCAGACCAGGCCACCCCAGGTGTGCAGCCAGGACATGGTCTGGCGCCAACCTGGCTGGCGCGCCGTACCGGGGACGGTACCGTGCATTTAGAAGCTGCCGCGCAAGGTCAGCTTGACGCTGCGGGGCTCGCCATACCAGTTGCCGCTGCCCGAGCTCCCCACGGTCTTGTAGTAGGTCTTGTCGAACAGGTTGTTCAGGTTGAGCGTGGCCGACCAGTGGCGGTCGATGCGGTACTGCAGGCTGGCGTTCCAGACCGCGTAGCCGGCCTGGGTGAACTTGTAGGGCACGCCTTCGCTGTCGAACTTGCCGGTGGCCGGGTTGTAAGGGTAGGCGGTGCCGCTGGCATAGGTGGTGCTTTGCACGGTCACGCCGCTGCCCACCGTCCAGCGCGAGAAGTCGCCGGGCAGCTGGTAGCTGCTCCAGAGCTTGAGCAGGTGCTTGGGGGTGATGGTGCTGTAGACCAGCTGCTCGGCATCACTCTTGTTGCGGTTGTGGTTGTAGGTATAGCCGGCAAACAGCTGCCAGCCGCGCGCCAGCTGGCCCGAGATCTCCATGTCCACCCCCTGGCTGACGATCTTGCCCTGGGCGATGTAGCAGCAGCTCAGACCCAGATCGCCCACATCGGTGTCGGGGTAGCGCGGGTCGCGCGCGGCCTCGCCGGTGCGCTCGATGCGGTAGAGCGCAAAGGCGGTGTTGAGCTTGCCGCCGGCCAGCTCGCCTTTGACACCCAGCTCGAAGTTGCGCCCCTTGATGGGATCGAGCGGCGTGCCCGGCAGCGGGCCTTGCAGGCTGCTGGCCTGAGATTTGTGGATCTCGGAGACGCTGCCATACGCCGTCCAGCGGTTGTCCAGGTCATAGACCAGGCCGGCATAGGGCGTGAGGATGCCGCTTTCCTGGTAGTAGATTTTGCCGCTGGAGCGCAGCGAGCCATCGGCGTTGTAGTTGAAGTAGGGCGTGACGTTGGAGTAGTTGGCATAGCGCCCGCCTACGATGGCGGTGAGCTTGTCGGTCAGGCTCAGGTTGACGCGGCCATACAGGCCTTTTTGCGTGGCGCCATAGCCGGGGTAGCTGCGGCTCTTGCGCTCGCTGACCGCATGCGGAATCTTGTCGGGATCAAAGCCATACACATTGGTGAGCGACTCGTCCGTCTCCATCTCGGAGTAGTAGGTGTCCTGGTCATCGCGGATCTTGGCCCAGTCGGCGCCCAGCAGCAGCTGGTGGCTGCGGCCCAGCAGCGTGAAGGGGCCGCTGATATTCAGGTCCACGCTCTTCTTGTCCGAGCGGAAGTCATTGGAGAAGCCGGTCCAGCTTGCGCCCAGGCCGGTAGCGGGATCGACGGCGCCACTCAGGCTGGCCAGGCGGCTGTCGCTGTCCACCTTCTGGTAGTTGAGCTGGGCCTTGGCTTTCCAGCCGCCAGCCAGCTGCTGGTCGAGCTGGGCAAACAGCTCCTTGGCGCTTTTGTCGTAGTGGCTCCAGCCGGCCATCAACGCGGTGTTGCGCGGCAGGTGCAGGTCATCGCCATTGGGGGCGCGCGGAATGCCTTCGCGCCAGGGTGTGGCACTGAGCTTGTCGTAGCTGGCGCCCAAAGTGACCTTGCTGTCTCGGCTGAGATCGGCTTCGACAATGCCGTAGAGCAGGCTGTTCTTGGAATCGGCACTGCGGTAGAAAAAATCCTTGTCGGTATGGGCCAGCACCGCACGGCCGCGCACGCTGCCATCGCTGTTCAAGGGGCCGGCCACATCCAGCTCCAGCTGCTTGCGGTTCCAGCTGCCCAGGCTGGCCGAGGCCTGGATCTGGCGCTGGGCCGTGGGGCGCTTGCGCACCAGGTTGATGGCGCCACCGGGCTCGCCATTGCCGCTGAACAGGCCATTGGCGCCGCGCACGATCTGCACGCTGTCGTACATCGCCAGGTTGGGGTCAAACAGCTGCTGGCTGAAGGCATCGACGCTGGCGCCATCGATCTGCACATTGCCAATCTCAAAGCCACGCGAGAGAAAGCGCGTGGCCTGACCGCCCAGGCCGCCGGCACCGGCGTAGTCCACCGTCACGCCGGTGGCCTGCTGCATCACCTCACCAACCGTGCTCAGTGCCTGGTCCTCGATCAGCTGGTGGGTCATCACGGTGATGGACTGCGGTGTCTCGCGCACATCCTGGCCCTTGCCCAGCGACACGCGCCCGCTGGTGTAGGAGCCACTGCCCTCGGTGGCCTCCGTGCGCTCGGCCTGGGCGGTAACCAGCACCTCCTGCAAGGTGTGGGAAGCGATGCTGCGCCGCTGCACGGTGATGGCCGCGCCGGCGGGCATGGCCTCCAGATCGCTGCCGGCCAGCACCTGGGCGAGCGCCGCTTGCAGGCTGAGGCTGCCTTGCAGCGCTGGTGCCTGGCGTCCTTGCACCAGGGCGGCATCCACCGAAATGGCCACGCCCCAGGTGCGTGCCAGTGCATTGAGGGCCTGGCCCAGCGGCTGCGCTCGCATGTTCAGGCTCTGGGTTGCTGCCATGGCCGTCTGGGCGGCTGCCGGCTGCGCATGCACTGGGCCGGGCAAGGCCAGCAGGGCCAGCGAGCCGGCACAGGCCAGGCTGCAGGCCAGCGCGATGACAGGCTGGCGGCGTTGGGCAGTGGCTGGCGCTGCGGAGCGGCGGGACGGGCTGCAGGGAAGTGGCAGATCTCGGGACATGCGAATGCTTTCTAGGGTGTTGTCCCAGTGAAGACGTAGCAGCGGCGATATACCGGACAAAAATTTCGAGAGAGGTGGGTGGCAGGCTGTTGGGCGCTGTTCATCCACGCGCACGGCAACCCGACTAGCGGCGGCGAATCAGGCTGCTGCCATCGGGCAGGCGCTCCACCCGCACGGGCAGCGAGCGTGGCAGGTTGGCGACAAAGGTGGCCGGGTCGCGCAGCTTGAAGCTGCCGGTCAGGTGCAGCGACTGCAGGCCGCCGGCAGCATCGAGCTGCAGCGGGCGCTCCAGGTAGTCGTTCCAGCGGCCCAGTACCTCCGGCAGCGGCGTGTGGTCAAACACCAGCCAGCCATCGCGCCAGGCGCCCACATCCTGGCGGTTGACGCTGCTGGTGTGCAGCGCGCCTTGCGCATCCAGGCGCGCGGCCTCGCCGGCGGCCAGCACCACATCGGCGGCCTGGCTGGCATCGCTGTCCAGGCCCCAGACGGCAACGCGGCCCTGGGCCACGCTGACCTGCAGGCCGGATGGGCGCAGTGCCACCGAGAACACGGTGCCCAGCACCTGCACCCTGCCCAGCGGTGTTTGCACTTCCAAGGGGCGCTGGGCATCGTGCACCACATCCAGGCGTATCTCGCCGCGCGCCAGCTGCAGCACGCGGCGGTCGCGGTACAGCACGGCCTCTACGGACGTGGAGGGCGCCAGATCCAGGTGCGAGCCATCGGGCAGGTTCTGGGCCAGCATCTGGCCATGGCCGGTATGCAGCGCCATGCGTGCCAGCGGCTGCTGCCAGTACCAGCGCCCACCCAGGCCCAGCAGGCTGGCCAGCCCCGCCGTGCCCAGCAGCGACAGGCTGCGGCGGCGCTGCTGGCGGCTGCGCTCGGCCTGGCTGGCGGGCAGCGCAAAGTCGGCTTGCAGCGCATGGGCTTCGGTCGCGCCCCAACCTTGCAGCGCGCGCTGGGCGGCGGCTTCGTGTTCGGCCGACTGGGCCCGCCAGCGTGCAAAGGTCTGGCTGGCGGTCTCGGCGGTGGCGGCATCGCCCGCGTGCTGGCGGGCGATCAGCAGCAAGGCATATTCCAGGTGTTTGCGGTGGGGGTCTGCCCCGGTGCTGGCCGCTGCCATCAGGTGTCCAGCCCCATGCAGTCGCAGACGGCGCGCACCACATGCTTTTCCACCGAGGCGATGCTGATGTCCATGTGCGCGGCCGCTTCGGCATGGCTGAAGCCATAGATGCGCACCAGTACAAACACCTCGCGGCGCTTGCGCGGCATGGCAGTGAGGCGGCGTACCAGCAGCTCCAGCTGCTGGCGGCTGGCGATGACGCGCTCGGTGGACGGGGCGTCGTCAGCCGCCACCAGCGCCAGGGTTTGCAGCAGCTGGGCATCGACCTGGCGGCGCCGGGCGTCGTCGATGACGATGTTCTTGCCGGTGCGAAACAGCAGTGCCCGCAGGTCTCTGACTGCCACCTCGCGCGCCTGCAGTGCCAAAACACGGGCATAGCTTTCCTGCACGACATCGGCCGCCGCCTGCCGGTCATTGAGCGAGCGGGAGAAGAAGTTCAGCAGTTCTGCGTAATAGCTCGCAAGCACGAGAGGACACCTTGGCCATGGGGCTGCAGAAAGGGACCCCAACAATGCGCCCGGCAATGGTGCGGGACAGGGGCTCGCTTGCAGCGAAGGCGCGATCTTATCAAAAAATAGAAATGAATCTCATTTCCAATAAGACGACCCAGGATGTGGTGGGTCAGGTCCAAAGGTTCCAGAAGGGGGAAGGCGGGGGCGCTGCGCCTGCGCACCCCGATCATCGGTTAAGCGCTTAGCCGATGCGCTGGCCGCGCGAACGCATGCGCCAGGCGCCGAGGCCGCCGGTCAGCAAGGTCAGCAGTACCAGGCTCCATTGCTGCAGGCTGGGCACAGGTTCCACGCTGGTGGGCACAGGCGGGGGTGGTGGGGGCACAGGCGGGTTGGTGGTGGCAACGGTGGCGGAGGCGATGCAAGGCTGCGCGGTGCTGCCAGTGCATTGCGCATTGGCTTCGCCCACCGCCAACGAGGCTGTGTTGACCAGGCTGGCAGGGGGCTGCGCGCTGACGGTGGTGGCCAGCTCGATCGTGACACTGTCACCGGCGGCAAGCGATGCGACCGTCACATCCACTGCACCGGTGCCGCTGGCGGGCACGCAAGGAGCGGCGCCGCTGCTGGTACAGGTCCAGCTGGCGTTGTCCAGGCCGGCGGGCAGCGGGTCGGTAATATGGGCCTGGGTGACGGGCACCTGGCCTGCATTGAGTGCCGTGATCGTGTAGTTCACCGGCTGGCCGGCATACACCGCAGCACTTGCCTGCGCCGTCTTGCTCAGTTGCAGCAAGGCGTTGGGCCACAGATCCACCGCTGCCGATGCGCTGCAGGGCTTGGCCTGGGTCTGCGCGCTGGTTGGGTTGTAGCACAGCCACTCGGCATTGCTGGCTGCCACGCCGGCAGTGTTGAGGACCTGGTCCATGCGGGTGGCGATGCTGTCCACCGTGGCGACCACGGTGTAGACCAGGCTGGCGTTGGCGCGCATGCTGGCGATGGTCTGGCTCAGCACACCGCCTGCGGCGAGGCTGCCGCTGGCTTGTGGGCAGACCGCAAGGCTGCCGACCGGTGACTGGCAGCTCCAGGTAGCCGACGCAAATCCGGCGGGCAACGTGTCATTGAGTGCAACGCCGGTCAGCTCGGCTGCTCCTTCGTTCTTGACCGTCACGGTGTAGGTGGCCGTTTGCCCCGGGTAGAGCGGGCCGGTGGCGTCCACCGTCTTGGTCACACTGAGCAGCGGGCTGGTGGCCACCGATGCCGACGCGCTGCAAGGCGTTGGAAAGCCTTCACGGGCATCGCAGCTGAGGGTGCTGGTGGCCGGCGGCTCGATCGTGGCGGTGTTGGTGATGACCGTGGCGCCTGCGGGCAGCGGGTTGCTGAAGCGCGAGTTGACGCGGAACACCAGTGCGCTGCCTGCCGGCAGGGCCGGCAGGACGGTATCGAGCGGAAAGACGCCGCTCGCAGGCACGGGGCACACGGCAGCGCTGCCCGCGGGGCGGCTGCAGCTCCAGGTGCTTCCCGCTGTTTGGAGTCCAGCGGGCAGGGTATCGCGCAGGCGGGTGCCACTGGCGTCGCGCGTGCTGGCATTGGTCACCGTGATGTCGTAGAACACCGGGCTATTGGCGCTGGCCAGGCCGGTGTAGGCGCTGCCGTCGCTATTGACCGCTTTTTTGGCCACCGACAGCGGCGGCGAGCAAGAGGCGGTGCCGCTCGACTGCACCAGCAGACCCGAGGGGTCTCCCTGGTTGCCGACGACGACGTAGATGGTGTTGGTGCCGGTCTTCCAGCCATTATTGAGAACGACCGGCACATTGCCTGCAGCCGTGAAACCACCGACGCCCAGAATGGCGCCATTGTTGGTGTAATCGAAGACGGTGTCGTTGACCAAAACGCGTTTGACCTGGTTGTCCACATACAGACTCAAACTCAGGTTAAAACTGTCGGGGTCCACGGCTGGATCCATCGTGAAGCGGTATTGGTAGACGTAGTAGCTTCGGCCATACTGCACCCCGATCCACTGGGCGTTGCCAAACGGCGATTGCACCCAGGCGCCATTGCCGGCACCGGGGCGGTCGACCGGGCCTTGGGCATAGCTCAGCGCTGCAGCGGCGGCAGGTGTGGTGATATCGCCAGGTGCCGGGGCGATGGACCAGTGCGCATCCAGACTCCCCAGCGGAAGCTTGGGGCTGTTGATGCTGTAGCCGTTGCTGCCGTCAATCCCGGTATTGAATATGGCGGGGTCCGTGCTGCATGACACAACCGGCACCGTTTGGGCCTGGACCGCCAAGGGGTTGAGAAGTGCTGCGACCGCACATCCCAGGCCCAGAGAATGGGCCATCGATATTCTGAAGCCGTTCATTGCATTCCTATTTGAAATAAATTTATTCAATATGGATATGCATCGTAGTAGGGCGAAATCGCAGCGAAAACAGGGCAATGTCAAACATCTTCATGCGGGCGCATGGTTGACATTTTTTATGAAAAGACTTGCTTCAGTTGAAGCGATTGACGGCGCTCAAGGTGCGGGCTGCAACGAAACAGCAGCCACACCGCAGCGCGGGGCGCAGATGCGGGGAGGCGGTGGTGCCAGCTGCCACTGAAGGCACTGCCTCTTTGGGGAAAGAAGAATCATTATCAATTATGATCTTGCGGTTGTTCGCGTTCCTCACCGGGTTGCCCATGCCACAGCCTCCGCTCCACACCGAGGTGGAAACCATCTTTCGCCAGCACCACGCATGGCTGCGCGGGCGCTTGATGCTGCGCACATCCAGCCACAGCGAGGCCGAGGATGTGGCGTCGGAAACCTTTTTGCAGTTGACGGAAAAAGGGAGCGCGGCTGAAGGCGAGACGCTGGATATCCACCATCCGCGTGCCTTTTTGTCGACGGTGGCCAAACGCATCCTCATCAAGCTCTGGCAGCGCCAGGATCTGGAAGCCGCTTACGAGGACACGCTGCGCCACCTGCCCGAGGCGGTGGCGCTGTCTCCCGAAAGCCATGCGATGCTGGTCGAGGCCATCTGCCAGATCGACCGGGCGCTGGCTGCGCTGCCGCTGCCGGTCAAGACGGTGTTTCTGCTGTCGCGGCTGGAGGGCATGCGCTACCCCGACATTGCCGCGCACATGGGCATCTCGCTGGCCACTGTCGAGCGCCATATGCGGCGGGCCCTGTTGCAATGCGTGCGCAGCGTGCCATGAGCGCCACCCCACTCCCCAGCCCCGCACTGCACGCCGCCGTCGACTGGCTGGTGCGCCATGAGGCCGAAACGATGAGCGCGGCCGACCACCAGGCTTTTGCGCGCTGGCTGCAGCAGGACGCGCAGCACCAGGCCGCATGGGAGCGTGTGCGCGCGGCATTGGCCGAACCGCTGACCGCCGTCCGCCATCTGCAGGCCCATACCCAGGGTCTGCATGCACAGGCGGCCATGCAGGCGCTGGTCCGGACCCGCCGCCGCCGGGTCCTGCGCGGCGCGCTGGCGTTGGGCGGGCTCGGCGTGGCCACCGCACTGGTCGCAGACCGGCTGGCGCCGTTGGGCGAGCTGATGGCCGATTGGCGCACCGGCACCGGTGAGCGCCGTGAATTCATGCTGGCCGATGGCACCAGCGTGTTGCTGGATGCCCGCTCCGCCGTCGATGTGCACGATGCGGCCGGCGTGACCGTGCTGCAGCTGCGGGCCGGGGCCCTGATCGCCACGTGCGCCGGTGCAGGCGCGTCCCCGTTGCAGATCCACACCCGCGATGGCGTGGCACTGCTCGATGCCGGCCGCGTGATGGGCAGGTTGTATGCGGACCGGACGGAAATGGTGGCGCTGGACCAGGCGCTGACCCTGCGGCCCCGTGAGTCAGCGCAGACGCTGCTGCATGCCGGGGAGGGTGCGCGTTTCACTGCCCATCGGCTCCAGGCGCTGGGCGGCCATGCAGTGCAGCGCGCCGCATGGCAGCAGGGCATGCTCGCCGTCGATGACTGGCCGCTGGCCGATGTGGCCCAGGCGCTGCAGGCCTATTTTTCTGGCTATATCCGCGTGGCCCCTGCGGTGGCGGAGCTGCGGGTGTTTGGCATCTTCCGGCTGGATGTGGATGCGCTGCTGACCACGCTCAGCCAGATGCTGCCGCTGCAGATCGAGCGCTGGGGGCCGTTGATCCGCATTGGCGAGAAGGTCTGACGCGCAGATCGCGGCCAACCCCGATGCGGTACCTGGTGCAAATAGATGAGGGGTTTTTTAGTCTCGGCGCACTGGTTAAACAGTACCCAGCGAAAAGGAACTTCTGCCGTGACGACTTCCTCTCTCCAGCGCCGCCATGACGGCGCCCCATTGACCGTGCGCAGCTGCGCCGCACACTCGCCTCTCCATGCGCTGGCCCTGGCTGCCGTGCTGGCCTGCACGCTGGCGCCTGCCACCAGCCGGGCGGACGATGCGCCCCAGGCCGCTGCGGTGCAGCTCGACATTCCGGCGGGCAGCCTGGCCGATACGCTGACCCGCATTGGCCAGCAGACCGGGCGCAGCATCGTTGCCGACCCCGCCGTACTGCAAGGCCAGCGCAGTGCCGCTATCCAGGGCAGTTGGACGGCGGAGCAGGCGGTGCGCAAGGCGCTGGAGGGATCGGCGCTGCAGGTGCAGACGCTGACCGGTGGCGCGCTGCAGGTCCGCAAGCCAGCGGCCCCTCAGCCTCCGGTGGCAGGCACTGCACCGGCAGCGGAGGTTGTTGCGCCAGCCGGCGCCGTGGCGGCAGCCGCTGAGGCCAGCCACCAGCTGCCCGTCGTGGTGGTGACCGACCAGCGCTCCGACAGCTCGCTGATGCAGCCGACCCGCCAGGTCACGGTGATCGAAGGGGAGGAGCTGGACGACCTGCGCGCCACCTCGGCCAACCTGAACAGCCTGCTGGCCAAGAGCGTGCCGGGCATGGCGGACTCCAGCCGCAATCTGAGTGATTTCGGCATGACCCTGCGCGGCAGAAATGTGCTGGTGCTGGTCGATGGCATCCCGCTCAACACCAACCGCGACACGGCGCGCAACTTGGTCAATGTGGATATGAGCCGCATCGAGCGGGTCGAAGTGTTGCGCGGCAGCAATGCCATCTATGGCAGCGGTGCGACAGGGGGCGTGATATCGGTCACCACCCGCCCGGTGGGGGGCAAGCCGGTGGCGCGTACCACGGTGGGTTTTGACAGTTCGCTCTCGCGCCTGAGTGGTGACGGCCTGGGCGGCCAGGTGCAGCACTATCTGTCGGGGGCCGGCGATGTTGTCGATTACGAGGTCGATATCTCGGCCCGCCGCATCGGTGGTGCCTTTGACGGCCACGGCGACCGTATCGCGCCGGATGCCAGCCAGGGCGATCTGTTCGACTCGAACACCTACAGCCTGGGCGGCAAGATCGGCTTTCGCATCGATGGGGACCAGCGCATCCAGCTGGCGGCCAGCCACCTGCGTGCGCACCAGAAGTCGGACTATGCCAACGACCCCAGCGTCAACCAGGCGCCACTGGGTTCGGTGGCGGCCCGCGCCATCCGGGGGCTGAAACTGGCGGACCAGAACCAGGTGGAAAACACCTTGCTGAGCGCCAGCTACGAACACAAGGACCTGGGGGGCAGCTCCCTGAGTGCGATGGTCTATGGCCGTGACAACTACGTGCGCTTTGCGCCCTTCGATGCCCGCAGCAATAGCAACCGGGGCAATTTTGTCGACCAGGTGATGCAGAACAACAAGGTGTTCGGCAGCCGCCTGACCATTACCACGCCGATCGGCGAAGACAAGACCACCAAGCTGGTCTGGGGCGCGGACTACATCCAGGAGCGCAGCAACATGCCGCTCGATACGTTTGACGCCGCTGTCTATGACGCCAGTGGCGGTCTGGTGTTCCAGCCCACCGGTCAGCGCATCTACATGCCCTGGGTCACCGTCAAAAGCGCGGGTGCCTTTGGTCAGCTGCAGCACAAGTTCAGCGACCAGTGGTCCGCCGAAGGCGGCTTGCGCTATGAGAAATCGCAGGCCAGTTTTGACGATTTTCAGCCACTGTCGCAGTCGCGCCTGCCCAACCCGGCCACGGTGGCGGGCGGCAAGGTCTCCTACGACGCGGTGCTCTACAACCTCGGTCTGGCCTTCAAGCCCTGGAAGAACCATGAGTTCTACACCTCGTTCAGCCAGGGCTTTGACCTGCCCGATGTGGGCCTGCAGCTGCGCAATGCCGGGGCCAGGTTCGATATCAATGCCTCCGAGCTGGAACCGGTCAAGACCGACAACTATGAAATCGGCTGGCGCGGCAGCTTCGGCGACACCATGGCAACATTGGCGCTGTTCCATTCGCGCTCGGATCTGGGCGCCGTGCAGTCCTTCAACAATGGCCTGCACCTGACGCGCACGCGCGAACGCATTCGCGGTGTCGAGCTGACCGCAGACCACTATGCCGACCACTGGTCCACCGGCGGCACCGTCACCTGGATGCAGGGCCGCGAGACGCCCTCAGGCGCCAGCAGCGATCAGCGCATGACGGGCTACCGCATCCCGCCACTGAAGATCACCGGCTATGTGCAGTACAACCCCAGCGGCCGCTGGAGCCTGCGCACCCAGTTCAACTGGTTTGGCGCACGCGACTACCGCCTGGCCGATGGCAAGACCCAGTTCGCCCGGGCCGATGTCAAAAGCTACTACAGCGTCGATGTGGTGGGCCGCTACCAGTTCGACAACAAGAACCAGCTGACCATCGGGGTGCAGAACCTGTTCAACCGCTACTACCTGCCGCTCTACAGCCAGCTGATGCGCAGCGGCAAGAACGACAGCCGCCTGCCGGCAGCCGGTGCGACCTTGACGGCGAGCTATACGCACAACTGGTGATCTGGGCGGGAGTGGCTGGAGCTGCCAACGAAAAAGCACCCTCGGTGGGGTGCTTTTGCTGTTCTGGCGGAAGCTCAGGGATTCGAACCCTGGAACCCTTTCGGGTTGCCGGTTTTCAAGACCGGTGCAATCGACCACTCTGCCAAACTTCCTGGAGGCTGCTGGGCGGAGTGCTCGCCTGGCAGCATCAAGGATTGTATGCGAATTCCGGCCCGCCGCCTCAGTGGCGGGCGGGTTCGGGATCGTCCTTGAGGCGGCTGTGGGCCAGCGCGCCGGCCGCTTCCAGGATCGGGTAGGCGACCGAGCACAGCAGCGAGTTGATGCGCTTGAGGTCACTGATCAGGTCGATGTGCAGCGAGCTGGTCTCAATGCTGGGGACGGTGTTGTGCGACAGGCGCTCCAGGTGCGAGGCGGAGTAGGCCAGTTCCAGGTCGCGGAAGCGCGCCTTTTCTTCCAGCAGCTTTTGTGCATCACGCACATTGCCCGAGAGGAACACGCTCATCGCCAGGCGCAGGTTGTCCAGCAGGTGCGAATGCAGCTCGTTGATCTCTTCCATGCCCTGCTTGCTGAACTGGCGGCGCTTCTTGATCTTCTTGTTTTCCACATCGGTGAGCACGCGCTCGATGATGTCGCCGATCTGCTCCATGTTGATGGTGAAGTTGATCACTTCGGTCCAGCGCTGGCTCTCGCGTTCGTCCAGTTCGGCGCGCGAGATCTTGGTCATGTAGTACTTGATGGCCGAGTACAGCTCATCGACCGTATCGTCGAGCTTGCGCAGGTCCT
>Ga0308165_1000895_pt1 | contig 46287 bp, 37 predicted proteins | sample PhyWR2_FD_201032 | JGI IMG/M metagenome (GOLD analysis project Ga0308165, IMG submission 201032) | Phyllosphere microbial communities from UC Gill Tract Community Farm, Albany, California, United States - DLSLW.R2 | ecosystem: Host-associated > Plants > Phyllosphere > Unclassified | place: USA... | reverse complement strand
TCGTCGCCCTCGGGGCCGTCCCCACAGACCGCCGCGAGCTGGTGCGCAGGCTCACAGCGGCGGGGCTGCGGGTCGCCGGCCACGCGCGGGGTGCCGCGAAGCGGGCTGCTCTCCAGGCGCGCTGGGATGCACTGCTTCCCGGGACACCGACGGTCGGGTCTGAGCTCCTCGACCGCTGGTACGAGCCTCACCGCACCTATCACGGGCCCGCGCACCTGACCCATGTGCTCGACTCCCTCGTGGTCCTCGACCCGGACCGGACAGCGCCGCGGGCCGTCGCCCTCGCGCTGTGGTTCCACGACGCCGTGCACGACGGCACCGCGGGCGCTGACGAGGCAGCGTCGGCCGCCCTCGTGGGCGAGATGCTCGGAGGCCTGGGAGCCAGGAGCACCGCGGTCGGCACCGTAGAGGCCCATGGCACCGTGGAGGCCCGGGGCACCCAGGCAGCCGAGGTCGCGGCCTGGGTCGAGAGCACCGAGATCGCCGAGGTGCAGCGTCTCGTCCTGCTCACCACGCACCACGACCCGGCCCTCGACGACCACGCGGGTGCGCTCGTGTGCGACGCCGACCTCGCGATCCTCGCCAGCGCGCCGGACCGCTACACCCGCTACACCGAGCAGGTCCGCCGGGAGTACACGCACGTGCCCGACGAGGTCTTCGCCCCGGCGCGCGCGGAGATCTTGGAGCGGCTGCTCGACGCCGGACCGTTCTTCAGGACGGCTGTGGGGTCAGAGCGCTGGGAGGCCGCGGCGCGGCGCAATGTCTCCGACGAGATCGTGCGGCTGCGCTCCCACGGCGCGAGTCGCTGACGTCGCGTGGGTGCGTGAGGACGCCCGCCCTCGCCAGACGCGCGCCGTCGCCAGCCGCTCGGCCGAGCTGACACGGGGCAGACCTCGCGGGCGTGGCCTGTCCCGTGACCTCGGGTCGCGTCAGAGCGAGCTGCGCGGGCGTGGCGTATCCCGCAACCTCGAGTCGGGTCAGAGCGAGCCGCGCAGCGCGGCACCGAGCTCGCGGCGGTTCTTCACACCGGCCTTGGCGAACACCCTGGAGAGGTGCGAGTCCACGGTCCGCACCGAGAGCACGAGGCGCTCGGCGATCTCGCGGCTGCTGAGGCCACCGGCAGCCAGGCCGGCGATCTGCTGCTCGCGACGGGTCAGCGTGACCGACCGCTGGGTCGGGGGCAGCCACACGCCGCACTGGCCGAGCTCGTGGGAGGCGACGAGCATCAGCTGCGGGTCACCCGAGGCCATCGCCTCGGCGTGCGCCGCGAGGGCCTGAGCCCGGCGTCCGTCCACCCGCGAGGCGAGGGCACGGGCCCTCTCGACGAGCTCACCGGCGCGTGCGACCCGACCGTCGCCGTAGAGGGCGAAGACCGCACGGTGCACGGCGTCGAGCTCCACCCGGGCGAGGTCACGGGCAGCAGCCCAGTCGGCCAGCTCGAGCGCCTGCTCGGCGAAGGTCGGCTCGCGCAGCCACGCCGAGGCGTCGAGCCGCACCAGCCGGATCTCGGCCTCCGTGTAGGAGCCGTAGAGGCGTGACGGCACGTGCTTGGCGCGCTCGAGCAGCTCGCGCCCACCCGAGGTGTCCCCCGAGGCGAGAGCCATCACGGCCTCGGAGACGAGCGACGTGGCGGAGAGCCCGATGACGTCGGAGATCGCCAGCTGGCCGTTGGCGGCGTGGATCTCGTCACGGGCGTGCGACCACCGTCCGCGCAGCGCCGCGATGCCGCCGCGCAGCAGCCGGGTCGCCGTGGGGTCCACGTTGAAGGGGACGTCAGGCTCGTCGAGGGCGGCGACGATCGACTCGGCGAGGGCGACCTCGCCGAGACCGACGACTGTGAAGTAGCCGACGCTGAAGATCTCCGCGACAGACCACGGCCGGGTGTCCGAGTGGGCCTGCGCGACGCCGTAGAACCGCTGCGCGAGCGACTGCGCTGCGAAGAGCCTGCCGCGCTGGGTGAGGTCGAGCAGCAGGAGCGGGACGAGCGGCAGCACGTCCGGAGAGTAGGCGGCCGGGCCCTCGAGGATCGCGGCGCACTCGTCGCGGCACTCGTCGAAGCGCAGCGCGCTGGCGAGCACCGTGATGCGGGCGACCTGCAGGCGCAGCGCGACCCGGGCCGGCAGCTCGCCGTCGTAGAGAGCCTCGAGCTGGCCGCGGAGCCGCTCGACCTCGGCCAGGGCCGCGGCGTCATCTCCGTGCTGGTGCTGCTCGATGCCGATGACGATGTCGCTCACGTCGGCGAGGATCGCGGCGCGGTCGTCGAGGGGCAGGTCTGTGCGCACGACGTCGTCGAGGAGCTCGTCGAGGTCACGCTTGGCCCGGGCGCTCTGGTCCAGGTAGTACCAGGCCAGCGCTCGACCGTGCAGGAGGCGCAACCTGTGGGGGTCCCGCGGCTCGCTGACGCGCAGCGCGTTGGTCGCGATGCGCACAGCGCTCTCGCACCGACCGGACATGAGGGCGCCCTGGAGCGCGCCGAGGACCCTGTCGGGGGTCTCGCGCACACCGCAGGCGAGCGCGGTGTCGACCGAGTCGACCAGGACCGGGCCGCTCTCCTGCTGGAGGTCGTCCTGGACACCGCGCAGCAGCTCGAGGTCGAGCCTGCGCCGAGAGGTCGAGGTCGTGGCCCGCAGGACCTGGCCGTAGACGATCGCGCAGCCGAGGTACGCCGCGCGGGAGCCCACGCTCGCGCCTCCCTGACGCTGCGAGGACACGAGCCCCTCCGCGACGAGGTGGTCGACGGCTGCGGCAGGGACGAGACGCTCGAGGGAGTCGCGGTCGACGGTCCCCGAGGTCGCCACGAGGCGCAGCGCCTGGCGCTCGACGGGGCTCAGACCAGCCAGGTCGTGCTCGACGAGGTGGCTCAGCCTGTCGCTCACGGGAGCCTCCCCGGACCACACCCACACGTCGCCGTCGCGGCGCACGGTGCCGTCGACGAAGGCCTCGACGGTCGTCTCGACGAGCAGCAGCGGGTTGCCGCGGGTGGCCTCCCACACGTGGTGGAGCACCCGCTCGGAGACGGGTCCGGCCAGGGCCTTGCGCAACCAGCCCTCGACCTGCGGCTTGGTGGCTCCCCGCAGGTCGATGCGGTCGACGGCACCGTCGCGCCACATCTCGAGCCACGGGCTCTGCGAGGCGCGGTGACCGCGCATGGTCGCGACGAGCTGGATCTCGTCCTGACGGGCCAGGCCCGCCAGGACGCGGGCGCTGAGGTCGTCGAGGAGGTGGGCGTCGTCGAGCCTGACCACGACGCGGCGGCCGGCGGACATCGCGCGCAGCGCGTCGAGGACCACCCGGCGGACCACGCCGACCCCCGCGGCGACGGGGACGTCGATGTCGGGGAGCACGGCGAGCAGCGCCCCGAGGGGCACGTCGGAGTCGGCGCGGTTGGCGCCGACGCTGACCCACACGGGGCTGCCGGGGGTCTCGGACGCAGCGCGACGGCTCCCGGGGGCCGGGGGCGCGACGGCGTAGAACGCGTCGGACTGGGTGAAGCCGTCGAGGAGACGGGTCTTGCCGACGCCCGGCTCTCCGCAGAGGAAGACGCTGCGTCCGGCGACGACGGCGGCCTCGAGCTGGGCACCCTCGTCGTCACGCGCGAGGGGCGTGCGACGGATCGCCGCAGCCGTGAGGTCCAGCCGAGACGTGGAGGGGGTGTGCGTCCATCCGGTGGCTAGTACAGGCGTCGTCACAGGTCCAACCTCCGGTGTGGGCCGAGGAGACCCGATGGTTCGCTGCACAGACTTTAACGGGCGGCAATGGGTACTTGGTCCCATGCACCGGAACTTCACCCGCTCCGGCGGCGACCGCGAGATGACCCGTGACCAGCGCCTCTGCTATGCGCGAGCCGAGGTCGACCGGGCGAAGTCCGGGTGGGCACCACAACTACGTAGCGACTACCGATGCCCCTGCGTGGTCACGACTCCTAGCGTTGCAGCGAAGCGTGCCCCAGTCACGTGCCGGCGACCTGGTCGACCTGTACGAGCGGCGGGCGGTCCATCACACGAGGAAGAGGAAGAGCTCCGTGCCTACCTACACCGCGCCCGGCGTCTACATCGAAGAAGTCCCGTCGTCACAGAAGGTCCTCGCGTCGGCGCCCACAGCCGTCGCTGCCTTCGTCGGCTTCACCGAGCGCGCCCCGCTCGACGACCCGAGCGACCCCGAGGGTCTCGCCCCGAGGCTCGTCACCAGCTGGACCCAGTTCGAGAAGCTCTACGGCGGGTTCGTCGAGGGCGCCGTGCTGCCCCTCTCCGTCTACGGGTTCTTCCTCAACGGCGGCAGCCTCGCGTACGTCGTGCGCATCCCCAACGTCCAGCCCGCCGGCGAGCCCGCCCGCCGTGGCCTGCCCGCCGTCGACCGCGCCCTCGGCCTGCCCGTCTCGGTCGAGAGCATCGAGCCCGACGCGAACATCTCCGTCGCTGTCGAGACCGTCGAGGCGGACGACGACCTCGACGGCCCGTCGGCCTTCACCATCCACATCCTCCAGGGCGACGAGGTCGTCGAGAGCTACCCCGACCTGACCATCGGCGGGGCTACCGACGCAGCGACAGTCATCAACAAGACGTCGACGCGCGTCAAGGTCGAGGTCACCCTCGAGGCCAAGACCGACCTGTCGAGCCAGCTCGAGATCCTCAAGCCCGGCGTGTACGCGCTCGAGAAGGCCGCCCCCGTCGCGGTCCCCGTCTCCGGGCGCAAGTTCGCGGGCTCCGAGAACGCCCGCACGGGCATCAACGGTCTCGCGATCGCCGAGGACGTGACGATGGTCGCCGTCCCCGACCTCGTGACAGCCGCGACCCGCGAGGACGGCACCCTCGACCTCGACCTGTGGAAGGCCGTGCAGACCGCGCTCATCGCGCACTGCGAGCTGCACCCCAACCGCATGGCGATCCTCGACGCGCCCCCCGGGTTCGGTCCCCAGCAGGTCAAGGAGTGGCGCTCGGACGTCGCCCAGTACGACTCCGCCTTCGCGGCGCTCTACTACCCGTGGATCAAGGTCGAGAACCCGCTCCCGGGCGCGACCCAGGCGGACATCCTCATCCCGCCGTCCGGCCACGTCGCCGGCGTGTGGGCCCGCACGGACGACACCCGCGGGGTGTGGAAGGCCCCGGCCAACGACACCATCCGCGGCGTCCTGGACGTCGAGCGCTCGATCACCCAGAACGAGCAGTCGCTGCTCAACCCGCTCGGCATCAACGCGATCCGCCCCTTCGGCACGCGTGGCATCCGCATCTGGGGTGCCCGCACCCTCGCCTCGGACACCGACTGGCAGTACATCAACGTCCGCCGTCTGTTCAACATGATCGAGTCGACGATCCTCGAGGGCACCCAGTGGGCAGTCTTCGAGCCGAACGACGTGACCCTGTGGGAGGGCGTCAAGCGCACGCTCACCGGCTACCTGCACGGCCTGTGGCAGTCGGGCGCGCTCTTCGGCACGAGCGCCGAGCAGGCGTTCTTCGTCAACTGCGACGCGACGATCAACACCCCGGAGTCGATCGACGCCGGAAAGCTCGTCGTCGAGGTCGGCATCGCGCCGGTCAAGCCCGCCGAGTTCGTGATCTTCCGCATCAGCCAGAACAAGCAGACCGGCAGCTGACCCGCCGCACCGTCGCCGCGGGCTCACCTCAGGGTGCAGATCGCGGCGACGGTGCCGGAAGGTGCCAGCAGGTGCCACCCCCGTCGCCGCAGAGCGACCCCCCCGCACAGCGCACGTCCCCGCACGACCGTCCCGGCGCAGCACCGCCGGGACGTCACACACCGAGCTGAGGAGCCACCGTGGCCGCAGGCCTGTTCACCAACGACCCGATCATCGCGCAGAACTTCTTCCTGGAGATCGACGGCGCCGTCATCTCCTCCCTCACCTCCGTCACAGGCCTCGACATCGAGGTCGCCGTGTCGACGACGCGCCAGGCCGGCGCCGGCGGCGTGGCCGAGGCCATCAAGGCCATGGGCACCCGGACCCTGGCCCCCGAGATCACGCTCGTGCGCGTGGCCCCGCTCGACTCCCCGAGCGACAAGATGTGGAAGTGGTTCAACGACGTCCGCGGCACAGGCCTCAAGGCGACGGACCGTGCCGGCATGCGCAAGAACGGCTCGATCGTCCTCTACGACTCCGCCAAGACCGAGGTCGCCCGCTTCAACTTCTTCAGCGCGTGGCCCTCGCGCATCGCGACCGACGGTCTGTCCGTCGACTCGAGCGAGGTCGTCAAGGAGAGCATCACGCTCCAGTGCGAGCGTCTCGAGCGCGTCAAGTGACCCTCCAGACCCGGTTCTCCTTCACCCTGCCGCGCGGCTACGTCGACGACCACGGGACGCTCCACCGCGAGGGCGTCATGCGCCTGGCGACGGCCCGTGACGAGCTCGAGCCGCTGCGCGACCCCTCGGTCGACGGACCCGACGACCCCCGCCTCACCGTCGTCGTCCTCGCCCGCGTGATCGAGTCGCTCGGCGCGCTCGAGCTCGTGACGACGCACGAGGTCGAGAACCTCTTCGCGGCGGACCTCGCGTTCCTGCAGGACTTCTACGGCGTCATCAACTTCGGCTCGCAGGAGGAGTACGAAGAGCTGCTCGCGCTCCAGCGCGACGCTCTCGCACCGATCCGCCAGGCCCCCGCGACGCCCACGGCTGCCAGCACGGTCGAGGCCGCCCCCGCGGCTCCGGCTGCCGCTGCTGCTGCTGCTGACGAGCAGGGCGTGCCCGCCCCGGTCCAGCACCAGCCGGCGGTCTCGGCCTCGGTGACCTACGCCCGCCGGACCGCCGTCGAAGAGATCCCGCAGGACGTGCGATAGCCACGATGCTCCGTTATCCGGCAGAAGCCCTGTGGCAGGAGATCGCGTACCTCGCGTACCACCTGCACTGGACCGTCGACGACCTCCTCGACCTCGAGCACCTCGACAGGGTCAGGATGATCCGCGCGGTGTCCTCGTTGAACGAACGTGCATGGGAGGCCGTCCGTGAGAGCGTCTGAGATGGAAGCCCTCGGGGGTGAGCCGACCACTGTCGGGCTGTTCCTCTTCGAGGTCGACGGCGTGCCCATCGGGACCTTCCGCGAGGTCAGCGGGCTGCGCCTGACGGTGTCGGTGACGGAGCACGTGGAGGGTGGCCAGAACGGCTACACCCACAAGCTGCCCGGGGTGCTGCGGTGGCCCAACCTCGTGTTCACGCGAGGACTGGTCGAGTCCGACGCGCTCTTCACCTGGGTGACCCGGTCCTCGGGCGAGGGCTTCGCGTCGAACGACAGCACGCTCACCCGGTCGACGGGTGCTGTCACAGCGCTCAACCACTCGGGCGACAGGCTGCGCTCGTGGGACCTCGACGGCGTCTTCGCAGTCGGGTGGGAGGGGCCGAGCTTCAGCGTCGACTCCGAGACCCAGCCCACCGAGCGCCTGGAGATCGCCCACAACGGCTTCCGTGCCAGGACGCCGTCATGAGCGCGGCACAGGGTGTGCCGGCTGGCGCGGGTGCTGCTGGCGAGGCGTCGCCGGCTGACGACGCGGCCCGGCCCGCTGCGGGCGAGGTCGGTCTCGTCGGTGACCCGTCGTCGGGCCTCCCACCTGCCGCAGCACGAGCTCCGCTGACCCGTCCGAGCTCCTTCGACGCCCGCTTCCGGACGGGCTTTGTCGGTCGGACCGGGACCGACGCGATCCTCTTCGTCCGGGCCGTCGCCCGACCGGGGACCCTGCGCGGCGTGGGGCGCACAGCACCGCTCGCACGCCGGACGGCGCCCGTGGCCGTACATCCGGTCCGTCCTGGGAGCGTCGCCGCACCGCGGTGGTGGAGCCCGGGCCTGCGCTCTGCCCAGACTGCGGCCGGACCGTCGGCGACCTCGCAGCGGGCCCCCGCCCAGGCACCGATCTCGACGACCTCGTCCGCGAGCGCGGGGGCGCAGACCACCGCGAACCAGCGGCTCGTCCCGTCGGCGACGGGTACGGCAGCAGTGCCGGGTACCGGAGCACCCGCGACGGGCCGGCCCGCAGGCGCCTCGGCGCAGGGGGCTGCTCTCCCCGCGAGCTCGGGTCAGCCGTCGCCCGGTGCGCCCTCGTCTCGCGCTGCGACGACCGGGACGGCCGGCTACGTCCGCCCTGTGCTCCCCGGACGCACCAGCATCGCGGCGCCGCTCCCGGCACGCGGTCTGCCGAGGGTCGTGCGCCAGGTCCCCGACGAGAAGACGTGGAACCCCGGGACCTTCTCCCGCTCGACGGTGCCCCAGGCTGTCCCGATGCGTCTGCCCGACGAGGTCCGGGCCGCGGGGTCGATGGTGCTGCCGCACGACCGTCGTCGTCGTGACCTGCCGCGGCAGGCCGAGACCACCCGCTCGGAGCCTGCTCCGGGGAACGCACCGAGAGCCGGATCCACGCCGCCCGCTGCGGGGACGCGGGCGGCAGCCGACTCTCGCGGACGCGTGACCCTCCCCGCACGCTCGAGCGCGCTGGCTGTCCTCAGCGCGCGGGCACCCCGCGCAGCCCGGGCTCAGCAGGCTCCGGTGGCTGGACGGAGCACGGGCGTCCTCGACGCCCGGACCGGTCGACCCGTCCGGCAGCCTGAGCCCCACCAGCCGTCTCAGAGGTCTGAGCCAACCCTGCCGGCCCAGCAGGCCCGACGCTCTGGGCACGCATCGCCGCCGTCGCACGCGCCGCGGGCGTCGTGGGGTCAGCAGCCGCAGCGGTCGTCGACCCTCGCACGCTCGGCCTCGGCAGGTGTCGCGCTCGCCGGCGCTGCGCTCCTCACCCGAGGCGCCGTCGCAGCAGGGTCGACGCCGTCGGCGAGCCCGCTCGCGGCCCGGCGTGCCCTGGCCGCACGCGAGGCCGCGAACCGCTTCGCCGAGCACCGGCGCGAGTCGCGCGAGCGTCTGCTGCGCCACCGTGCGGAGGCTGCAGCAGCCGCCGAGAGCCCGCAGGACGAGCGCCGTCGCCGCACGCGCGGGGCTCTGCTGGTCGCCCGCGGCCCGGCGAGCCGCACAGCTGCGGTCCTGGCTGTGCCCGTCGTCGCCGTCGCTGTCGCGGCCGCCCTGCGCTCGTCGCGGACACCTGCGGCACCAGAGAAGGCCGTCCCGGAGCGAGAGCGTCGGCGACGGGTGCGCCCAGTGGTCGTCCCCGTCCTGCTGCGCCCGGCCCGGGCCGCGCAGCCCCGCCAGGAGGCGCAGCCGCGCGCGCTGCGTCCTGCTGTCGCCCGGCGCACCGCACTCGTCCCCAGGCCTGTGCCGGTCCCGCGTCCTGTGCCCGTGGCGCGTCAGGTGCCCGTCCGCCGACCCGTCACACCGACGCCGACCCGTCCCCGTCCTGTCGTGCGTCCGGTGCCTGCCGCGCGAGCCGAGGCACCGCGCTCCCTCGTGCCCGCCGCCGCCGGGCGTCTCGTCCCAGCGGCACGCCGCCTCGTCCCCGTGCCGCTGCCGGTGGCCGCGGCGACAGCACGACCCGTCTCGGTCGGGCCGGCTCCGGTCGTCGCCGCGCGGGTGCTGCCCGCCGCGGCGGCGCTCGCGAGCACGAGGCGCGCTCCGCTGTCCGCTGCTCGCCTCGCGCCGTCCCGTACGACGGGTCGCCCGGCACCGGCACGTCTGGTGCCTGTGCGCAGCGCCGCGCTGCCGACCGTGGTGGTCCCGCGGCACGCTCCCCGTCCTGCGGCTGTCGTCACCGTCCCCCCGGCGGCACGCCAGAGGCTCGCGCCAGCTGCTCGGCTCACGCCCGCCCGTCGCGTCCTGACCCCGGTCCCGCTTCCTCTCCGGCCTGCCCCGCGAGCGGTCCTGACCCCGGTCGCGCTGCCTGCACGGAGGGCCTCGGCCACCTCCGTGGCCCCTCGACTCGTGCCGACCCGGCGCACCCTGGCACCCGTGCCGCTGCCGAGCCGCCCTGCGCCCCGGCCCGTGGCAGCACCCGTGGTGCTCCCCGCCCGGCGACCGTCGGCAGTCCTGGGCGCTCCGCGGCTGGTCCCGACGCGGCGCACGCTGGCACCGGTCTCGCTGCCCACCCGCCCGGCCGCCCGGGCCGTGCCGGTGGTCCCGGTCTTCCCGGCTCGTCGACCGTCGGCGACCCTCGGCGCACTGCGGCTCGTCCCTACGCGTCGCACCGTCGCGCCCGTCCCGCTCCCGCTCCCGGCACGCCGGACCGCAGCCCCGGGCGCACCACGCCTGGTCCCGACGAGGCGTGCGCTCGTCCCGGTGGCGGTCCCGCTGGTCCAGCGCGCTGCGCCTCGCACACGCCCGGACTCCCCCGGCCGGCTCGTCCCCGCGGCACGCGCTCAGGCGTCTGTCGCCCCGGTCGTCCCGCTCCGCGGCCGCCGCACCCCGGTGACCCCTGCCGCGCCGACGCCACAGTCGGCCCCGCTCGTCCCGCGTCCCCGCACGGCACCCACGACGATCCCGAGGATCGTCCAGCCACGGACCTCGACGCGTCCTGCGGTCGTCGTCCCTGTCGCCGCGCGGCTGCTCGGCGTCACCGCGCCGACCGCAGCACGGGCCGGTGCGACAGCGGCCGTGGTCAGACCGGCGGTCGCGGCCCGGAAGAGCCCGGCTGCGACGGCGCCGCCCGTACCGGCGTCCGCTCGGAGCGGCAGAGCCTCAGCGGCTCAGGCGACCTCGACGGCAGACCAGCTGGAGATCTTGCGCAAGATCACCGGCAGACCGCTCGGAGCCCCGACCGAGCCGTCCCCCTCGCAGACTGCCCGGCAGACCCCGGACGTGGCACCCGTCGCGTCCCAGCAGCCCGAACCCACCCCGGCGATCGACCAGGCGGCTCTCGTCACCGAGATCCTCGCCCGGCTCGACTCGCGGATCACCGCGCGGCTCGACGACGCGCTCGTGCGGACCCTCGAAGACCGTGTCCTGCGCAAGGTCGAAGACCGCCTGCTCGACGAGGCGTCCCGCCACAGCTCGTCCTTCACGACTGGAGTGTTCTGATGTCTGCACCGGAGAAGGCCTTCCTCGAGATCGAGGGGGGCGCGCGCGTCCCCTGCCTGTTCAACCCGGCGCAGCTCACCATCAGCCGGCGCAACCGCTGGACCGGCACTCCCGTCGCCGGACGGGGCGTGCCGACGCTCCGGTACGCCGGCGCCATGCCCGGCAGCCTCTCGGTCGACCTGTTCTTCGACACGACGGCCACAGGGACGTCGGTGGCCGAGCACACCGGCAAGATCCTCGCGATGATGGACATCGACACGTCGCTGCCCGGGACCGACGAGTCGACCAACAACGCGCGGCCCCCGTACCTCACCTTCCACTGGGGTGACACGCACTCCTTCAAGGCCGTCGTCGCCGACCTCGCACTCACCTACACCTACTTCTCGACGACAGGCATGCCGCTGCGCGCCTCGCTCGCCCTGGTGCTCCAGCAGTACGAGGCAGCCGACTCCTACGGTCCGCAGAACCCGACATCGGGCACCCCGCAGCCGCACCGGGTGCACCGCGTCCTGGCGGGCGAGACCCTCGACAGGATCGCGGCCCGCTACTACGGGGACTCGACCCGCTGGCGCACCCTCGCCTCGGCGAACACCGTCTCGGACCCGTTGTCGCTGCGGCCCGGGTCCCTGCTGTCCGTGCCTCGGCTCGAGGACGTCGGATGACGCCCGCCGCAGCCGCGCCGCCGCGCCCGACAGGCGTCCACCTGCGTCCCACGGTCACGCTCGACGGACGCCCCCTGTCGATGCGCCTGCAGGAGGCGCTCACCGAGGTGCGCATCAGCACGGCCGTACGGACCGTCGGCGTTTGCGTGCTGCGCCTCGCCGACCCCGACTACGAGGTCGCCCGGACCGGTGCGCTCGTCATCGGCCGCACGGTCACGGTCTCGGGTCGCCGCGACACCGCGCAGGCCCGCGCCGCACAGCTGTTCACGGGTGACATCACCGGCGTCGCGCTCGAGAACGACGGACGCGGGCGGTCCGAGCTGCTCGTGACCGTCGCCGACCGCGCGCACAGGCTCGGACGCGCGAGCCGCACGACGGCCTACCTCGAGTCCAGCTACCAGGACATCGTCGGGCAGGCCTGCCGGCGCAGCGGGCTCGGGACAGGCTCCCTGGGGACCGGGGCGGTCCGCCCCTACGTGCTGCAGGCAGGGACAGACCTCGACCTCGTCAACGAGCTCAGCGGTCGGCTCGGCCACGACTGGGTGGTCGAGGGCACAGACCTGAGCATGTGGGACCCCCAGACCCGCCTCGCAGCCCCTCCCGCGGCTGCCCTGACGGTCGGGACCGACATCTCCGAGCTGTCCGTCAGGCTCACGTCGTCGGCGACCGAGAAGGTCACCGTCCGCGGCAGGGACCCCAAGCTCGCCGAGGTCGTCTCGGCCGACCGGACCCGCACGAGCCACGCCCCGGCCGAGCTCGCCCGGCTGTTCTCGTCGCTGTCGCTCGGCTCGGTCACGACCCTGGACACGGCGAGCAGCCCGATCTCGTCCCAGGAGGCCGACGAGCTCGCAGCAGCCGTGCTCTCGACCGACGGAGACGTGGTGCTGCGCGGCCGGCTGCGCTTCGAGCCTGACCTGCGACCGGGCAGGACCGTGGCGATCACCGGCGCCGGACCGAGCGACGGCACGTACTACGTCCGCGAGGTGGTGCACACCTTCACCGAGTCCGAGGCCCGCACGCAGGTCGTCGCGGGCGACAACCCACGCACGAGCCTGCGCGACGCCCTCGGCGGCCGGGGCCGCGCGCCGTCGGGCTTCACCCACGACGGCCTCGTCATCGGGACGGTCTCGGACGTCGACGACACCGAGAACCTCGGCCGGGTGAAGGTGACCTTCCAGATCCTCTCCTCCGAGGTGACCTCCGACTGGGCGCGTGTCGCCTCGGTCGGGGCCGGCGCGGGCCGCGGCATGCTCTCGCTCCCCGAGATCGGCGACGAGGTGCTCCTCGGCTTCGAGGGCGCCGACGTCCGGCGACCCGTCGTGCTCTCAGGTCTGTACGGTCCGAAGTCGCCTCCGCCGGGGGCCACCGAGGCCCAGCAGAAGGGCAGCGTCCTCAACCGTGCGATCACTTCGCGGCTCGGCCACATCGTCGAGCTCGGCGACGGGACCGCCGCGGCGGACCAGCACGTGCTGCTCGCCCTCGCCGGGCGCACCCACAGGCTCCGCCTGGGCAAGGACCGTGCCGAGATGACCGTCCCGGACGGCGTCCCGCTGACCATCACCTCGGGGGCCTCGACGATCTCGATCGACGCCTCGGGTGCGGTGAGCATCACGGGCACGACCGTGACGGTCGCCGCCGACAGCAAGCTCTCCCTCAAGGCCGCCGAGATCGAGATCGCGGCCTCGGCCAAGGTCAGCGTCTCGGGGCAGGTCGCCGAGCTCGTCGGGCAGGCCACCGCCACCGTCAAGGCCTCGGGGACCACCTCGGTCAGCGGCGGGCTGGTGATGATCAATTGAGCCAGGGCATGCAGGGCACGCACGACGTCCCGTCGTTCATCGGCCGCGGCTTCTCGTGGCCGCTCTCGGTCGACCACACGGGGTCCATCCGGCTGACCGACGGTGCCGACGACCTCGACAGGTCTATCCAGGTGGTGCTGCTCACGGCCCCCGGGGAGCGGCTCATGCGCCCGGAGTTCGGCTGCCGCATCTGGGACCTGCTGTTCGAGCCCGTCAACGCGAACCTGCTCGGTCTCGTGTCGCAGGCCGTCCGCGAGGCCCTCGCCCAGTGGGAGCCGCGGATCGCCGTCGAGGAGGTGCGCCCTGTCCAGGACCGCGCAGACTCCGCGCTCGTCCACATCGAGATCGTCTACAGGGTGCGGGTCACCAACGACCGCCGCAACCTCGTCTACCCCTTCTACGTGATCCCCCGCGAGGACTCCTGATGCCGATCCCCCCTCCCAACCTCGACGACAGGTCCTTCCAGGACATCGTCGACGAGACCAAGCGCCTCATCCCGCGCTTCACCCCGGAGTGGACCAACCACAACGTCTCCGACCCCGGCGTCGCGCTCATCGAGCTCTTCGCCTGGATGAGCGAGATGGTGCTGTTCCGCGTGAACCAGGTGCCCGAACGGTTGTACGTGCACTTCCTCAACCTCGTGGGCATCGAGCCCTTCCCGCCGTCGGTCGCCCGCACCGCGGTGACCTTCTGGCTCTCCGGCACCACCGACCGCGAGGTCCCCGTCCCCGCCGGGACCGAGGTCTCGACAGCCCCGACGGCCGACGGCGCCGCGGTCGTCTTCTCGACCACCGAGCCGGGCCTCGTCGTGCCGCCGGTGCTCCGCCACGTCTTCACGGGCCGGGCCGGGGAGGAGACCCTCCAGGATGGCTGGGACGACCTCGTCTACCCCGGCACCTCGCTCACCTGCTTCACGTCCACGCCGCTGGCCCAGGACGACGCGCTGTACCTCGGCTTCTCGACGACCATCGCCGCGCACGTGCTCCGCATCACCGTGCGCGCGCACGCCGAGGGGATCGGCGTCGACCCGCGCAACCCGCCGCTCGTGTGGGAGACGTGGGACGGCGAGGTCTGGGTCCCGGCGACGGTCCACGACGACACGACGGGCGGGCTCAACCGCGACGGCACCGTGCTGCTCGTCGTCCCGGCCGAGGCCCAGCCCCTCACCCTCTCCGGTGCGTCGGCGAGCTGGCTGCGTGCCCGGCTCGTGCGGCCGCTGCCCGGTCAGCCCACGTACCAGGCCTCGCCCCAGCTCGACGAGCTCACCGTCGCCGCGGCGGGCATCACGGTGCTCGCCGAGCACGCGTCCGCTGCCCCTGCCGAGATCCTCGGCCGCTCGACGGGCGTCCCCGGGCAGACCTTCGTCGTCGCGCACTCGCCCGTCGCCAGGCGACGCGGCGAGGAGCAGGTGCGGGTCGTCGGGCACGAGACCTCCGAGGCCTGGACCGAGGTGACCGACTTCTCGGCCTCCGGCCCGACCGACAAGCACGTCGTGTGGGACTCGATCACCGGAGAGGTCCGCTTCGGGCCGACCATCCGCTACCCCGACGGCGCCCGCGTGCAGCACGGCGCCGTCCCGCCCGACGGCGCGCAGGTCCAGGTGACCGGCTACCGCCACGGTGGCGGCGCGTCGGGGAACGTCGGCCCGGGCACCCTCACGTCCCTGCGCGCCACGTTGCCCTTCGTGGCCCGCGCCACCAACCTCACCCCCGCGAGCGGTGGCGTCGACGCGGAGACCGTCGAGGAGGCGAAGGTCCGCGGACCGCTCACCCTGCGGACCGGCGAGCGTGCCGTGACGGCCGGTGACTTCGAGCGCATCACCCGGGAGGCCTCGGTCGAGGTGGCCCGCGCCGTCTGCCTGCCCCGCACCGACGGCGCCCCCGGGGCCGTGAGGATGCTCGTCGTGCCCCAGGTCCGCAAAGACCCGCGCGACCACAGGCTCGACGACTTCGCGCTGTCGGCCCCCCTCGTCGAGACCGTCGCCCACGCGATCGAGACCCGCCGGCTCGTCGGCGCCTCGGTCGAGGTCGACACCCCGTACTACCAGGGTGTCAGCGTCGCCGTCCTGGTCCGCGCGCTGCCCGGCCGCTCTGCCCCGCTGCTGCGTCAACGGGTGCTCGACACCATCACCCGGTACGTCAACCCGCTGCACGGCGGGCCCGAGGGCACAGGGTGGCAGCTCGACACCGACCTCACGTCGGCCGCGATCGCCCAGCTCGTCGAGCCCATCGAGGGCGTCGAGCGGATCGACGAGGTCGTGCTGTTCGACTACGACCTGCGCAACGGCACCCGTGTCGGCGCGGGCCGGGACACCCTGCGACTGGCCGCCGACGCGCTGTTCTTGTCGGCCGAGCACCGCGTCGTGGTCCGGTGAGCCCCCGATGAGGCGACCGGACTGGCTCGTCGGCCAGCTGCCGCCGGCGATGCTGCAGGAGGACTTCTTCAGGCGCTTCGTCGAGATGTTCCAGGCGCAGGCCGACACCCTCATGGCGCACGCCGACGACCTCGAGCACCTCGCCGACCCCGACCTCGCACCGCCGACCCTGCTGCCCTGGCTCGCCTCGTGGATCGGCCTCGAGTCTGTCGACGGCGCAGGCCCGCCCGAGATGCAGCGCGAGGTCCTGCGCACGGCCGCACGGACGCTCGCCTGGCGTGGCACCCCGGCGGGGCTGCTGTCGATGCTCGAGCTGTTCAGCGGCGCGCCGGCCGTCGTCGAGGACGGCGGCGGCGTGTGGCGTGAGGGCGAGAGCCCCGCGGACACCGCCTGGGTGGTCATGCGGGTCGCCTCGACCGGCAACCTCACCGAGCGGGCCTTCGCCGACCTCGTCGCCGACGAGGTCCCCGCGCACGTGCGCGCCGAGCTCTGGGTCGACGGCAGGCTCGTCTGGCCGCGCCGGAGCGTCCCCACGACAGCAGCGCTGTCCGTACCGCAGCCCCCGACGGAGACCTGAGCACCGATGCCCACCACCACCGTGACGTGCCCCGAGTGCGGGACCACGGCGCTCATCACCGACGGGCGTCGCGACGCGAGCGACTTCTGCGCCGCGTGCGACTTCCCCCTGTTCTGGTCCAGGACCACGACCGAGGTCCGCGGGGACCTCGTCGACACCGACGACGCGCTGCGCCGCCTGCCGGGGACCGACGGGCGCGGGCTCGCCTACTCGGTGCCGTGCCCGACCTGCGGCGAGCTCAACCTCGCCACGGCCCGCACGTGCCTGCGCTGCACGGGGAGCATGGTGCCCCCGCCGCCGCCCGTGCCGGTCCCGCTCCCCCAGCCCCAGCCCGTGGTGGTCGTCGAGCCTGAGCCCGAGCCGGAGACGAACCCGTGGTGGCTCTGGTGGGCCGTCGCGGGGACCGTCGTCCTCGTGACGACGGCCGTCGCGGTGTACGTGACGCTGCGCTGAGAGCCGGACGAGCAGGCACGACCGGCACGACGAGAGCCGGAACCCGCAGGGTCCGGCTCTCGTCCGTCGCGGCGTCACCCTGTCAGGGGGTCCCGTCGGCGGGCGCCGTCACCGTCACCTGGACCGCGGCGGCGTCCGACGACGTCCACGACGTCGTCCCGCCGTACGTCGCGACCACCCTGTAGGTGGCCGCCGCCGCTCCTGCCAGGTCGCAGCTCGCGGTGCCGTCGGCGTCGACCTGGACAGCCCCGCACGCGACCCCCGGGGCGGTGGAGAAGGTGACCGTCCCGCCGAAGGGCGAGGCCTCGGTCGCGCCGGTCCGGGTGACCGTCGCCGTGACCACCGTGCCTGTCCGGCTCGCCGTGGTCGTCGTCGTCCCGGGCGTGACGGTCAGTGTCCTCGCAGCGCTCGTCGACGGGGCGAGCGATGCTGTCCCGAGGTAGCGGGCTGTGAGCTGACCTCCCGCGGTTGTGCCCGGCACACCGGCCGGCGTGTAGGACACCGTCGCCGTCCCACCGGTGCCGACGGCCCCCGTCCCGACGACCACGCCACCGACGGAGAACTCGACCTGCCCTCCGGACGCCGCACCCCCCGACGAGCGGGTCACGGTGGCCGAGAGCGTCGACGCCACCCCGACGGTGACGCTCGTCGGCTGCGCGGCGAGCACCGTGGTCGTGGCCGCCGCCACGACGGTCACCGGGACGGACGCCTGTGCTGCCGAGAGCGTCGGCGACCCGCCGTAGGAGGCCGTGAGGGTCGACGGGCCCGCCGCGGTGCCCGGCGGCAGCGTGACGGGGATCTGCGCCCGTCCGTCCGACCCGACGTCGGCGGACCCGATCTCGGTCCCGCCGAGGGCGAAGGTCACGGTGCCTGCGGCAGGGCTCCCCTGCGGCCCGGAGACCCGCGCCACGAGGGTCTTCTCCGTCCCGGACGTCCACGGCCCGGGGTCTGTGAGGACCACCGAGGCCCGGCCCTGCACGGCGAAGGACACGATGCGGTCCCGTTCGGCCGGTGCGACCGTCACGGTCGACGGGGAGACCGTCGCCCCGCCGGCGGCCCCGGGGGTCACCGTGTAGCTCCCGGCGAGCAGGAACAGCGTCTCTGCGGGACCGCCGACGCGGACCGTGCGGTCCTCGGTGACCTCGGTGGTCGTCCCAGCTGCTGTGCCGGCGACCGTCACCGGGAGGTCGACGCTCGTGTCGGGGCCCGTCGCCGCGAGGCGCAGCCGGACCTCGGTGATGGTGGTCGTCAGGGTCGTCGCCCCGGCGTCGAGCCGCGCCGTCGTGGTCCACGGGTGCCCGGCGGCTCCTGTGAAGGTCGCGGTCCAGGCCCCCTCGGGCACCTGGTTGAAGACCGTCGTGTACGTGCCGGAGGTAGAGCGGACCAGCGGCTGGCCGGCGAGAGACGCCGGTGAGGTCGCCGGGTCGTCGGCCGCGAGCGCGACGAGCGCACCCGTGAGGTCCGAGGGCGAGCTCACGGTCACCGTGACCGAACGGGTCACCTGGAAGAGCGTGAGGTCGACGAAGGCCGCCTGCCCGCCTGTGACGTTGACGGTCCTGCTCACCGGGGCGTAGCCGCCCTTGGTGGCCGTGACGACATAGGCACCGTCGGACAGGTCGGAGAACAGGTACGAGCCGTCAGGCTCGGTCGTCGCGGTCAGCGGGTCCGTGCCCTCGTGCGTGAGGGTCACGGTCGCACCGGGCAGCAGCGCGGGCGTCTCGGCTCCCCGCTGCCCGGAGACCAGGCCGCCGATCGCGTTGCTCGTCGCGACGAGGGGCACGGTGATGGTCGAGCTCGTCTGGCCCACGGGTGGTGTGACGCTCAGCTGGAGCGGGCGGTAGTCGGCCCCCGAGATCGTGAGGACAGACTGGACGGGCAGGACGTCCTCGAACTGGTACTGCCCCTCCGTCAGCGCCTCGCACCCGGGCCGGCCGAACACGCAGGTCGGCTCCGGGGAGCTGGTCGCGTTCTGCAGCCGGACCGTGAGACCGGGGACCTCGACCGAGTCGGCGAGGTCGTCGACCACGAGCACCGTGAAGGTCACCGGGACCAGGCGCAGGTCGATGTCGCGCAGGGTGTCGCGGCCGGGCGTCACGGCGACGGGGGCGGACGCCTCAGGGCTGAGCTGGGCGTAGCCGGCGAGCGTGGCCGTGACGGTCCAGCCGCCGTCGGTGAGCCCCTCTGACCTCGCGGTGCCGGTGATCCTGTAGCGCCCGTCGGGGCCGCTGACTGCTGAGAAGGAGACGCTGCCCTTGGTCGCCGTGACGAGGACCCCGGGGAGGGCACGGACGATGTCGCCCGGGCCCTGCGCGCCCACGGTCTGAGCGGTCGTGGACCGGACCGTCCCGGTGAGCGTCCCCAGACGGGTCATCGACACGACCTCGGGCTTGTCCACGGTGCGTCCTGCGGCGACGGTCACCGGGACCTCGAGCCGCGCGTAGCCCTCGGCACGCACGACGACCGTGTACTCCCCCGAGGGCAGCGCTGTGAAGTCGACGGTGCTGCGGTCGCCCTCGGCGACGGCTGACCGCTCGGTGCCGCTCCCCGTGAGGGTGACCTCGGCACCGTTCACCGCCGTGCAGGTGCCGGTGCCGCAGTCCTGCGCGCTGACGCGCAGTGTCGCGAGGCGCTTGAGGGTGAGGGTGAGCGGAGGCTCGGCAGGCTTGCCGCCGAGCGCGACCGAGAAGGTCGCCTCGCCGGGCTCGAACCCCGCCAGGCTCGCACGGACCGTGTACGTCCCCGGGCGTGCGAGGGTGCCCGACGGGTCGGTCGTCGGCTGGGCCACGTCGTCCCAGGTGAGCGGATGGACGCTCGCACCCTCCGCGACGGTCCCGGCTCCCGCGGTGAGGCTCGCACCTGTCACCCCGGGTGGGCTCGAGACGACCTCGAGGGTCGCCTGCTGCCCGAGGGAGCCGTCGGTCCCGACGCCCTCGAGGCGCAGCGAGCCGGCGAAGGGCTGCCCGAGAGGGTCGAGCTCGACGACGGTCTGGACGTTCGTCGAGAAGTCGAGCCCGGTGAGCGCCCGGGCCTTGAAGGCCGTCGACCTGGGGACGACGACGTCGACCTTGTCCGAGACGAGGTCGAGCCGTCCGACGCTCGACGTGACGGCAGCCGGGTTCGTCGTGGTCCCGAAGGTTCCGTCGGAGGCCGTCGTGACCGTGACCGTGGTCCGGACGGGGACGACGCCGTCGTACCCGGTGATGCCCGAGATCTCGACGGTCTGCTTGTCGGCGCGAGTCTGCTCACCGGCGCTCAGCTGCGTCACGAGGATCGCCGAGAAGGCCCGTGCGGCCCGGGTCAGCACGAGCTGGGTGGTCCGCTCCTGGTTGAGGGAGAGCTCGAGGCCGGAGATCGTCCCGCTGAGCGGCGCGGTCCCGTCGTTCCAGGCGACGTCTATCCTGTACTCGCCCGCGACCAGGTGCGTCAGCTGCGCGACGCCGTCGGTCCCCGCGACGACCTGCACGTCGGGCACAGCCGGGGCGTCCGGCTCCGCAGGGTCGGCGACGTGGACCGCGGTGACGGTCGCCCGGCCTGCCGGGGTGATCGCCCCGGTGCCGCGGTCGACCAGGACCGAGACCGAGAGCCGTGCGAGCCTGTCGAGCGTGGCGTCGACCCTGCGCACGTCGCCGGGGACGAGCGTCACCTGCGTGGGAGCCCCGGACACCTGGTACTCAGCGTCACCGGGCAGGACTGTCACCGTGTAGGTGCCCGACGGGAGGTTGTCGATCGAGTACCCGCCGTTGACGCCCGTGAAGGCGCACGCAGCGCCACCGATCTCGCAGCCGTCGACCGCTGCCGGCGCGCACGGACCCGTCGGGTCGGGCTGCCCCGCGAGGACCGCGACGACGCAGGTCCCGTCGGGGACCGTCCCGATCCGGGCCAGCACGGTGCCTGTGAGCGACGGGGAGGGGAACAGCGCGACCTGCCCCGCGGAGACGGTCTGGCCCATCGGCACGTTGACCTTGACGGTCGACGACTCGTAGCCGGGGGCCGACACCGTCAGCTCGTAGAGGCCTGGCAGCAGACCTGTGTCGTCCGTCCCCGGGACCAGGTACTCGAGCGCAGGCTCTGTCGTGACGCTGACCTGGCGCTGCGTCCCGTCAGCCGCCTGCGCGGTGAGGGAGACTGTAACCAGGCACTCCTGGCCCGCCGGGAGCGGACCGCAGTCGATCTGGCCGTTGGTCCGGGCGTCGCTCGCCCGGCCGCGGATCCGGGAGGTCGAGACGAGGCCGTCCCCCTCGACCGCCGTGAGGACGAGGTCGGAGGCGACGGTCCCCCCGGGGATGACGCTGACCGTGGTCGAGGCGGTGAGATGGCCGAAGAGCTCGGCCGAGAGCACGTAGTCACCAGGCACGACCCCGTTGAACCTGAAGGAGCCGGAGCCGTCCGAGGTGGACATCGTCTTGTACGCGTCGGTCCCGTTGCTCAGCGTGAGGCCGGCCCCGGCGAGCGCACGACCCGCGGTGTCGCGGACCGTCCCCTGGGAGACACCGCTCGACGAGCCGAGCAGGACGTCGGCCGGGACCGCAGAGGACTCGGCGCCGAGGTCGAGGCGGAGTGTCTGGGTGGCGTAGCCAGGAGCCTCGACCATCAAGGTGTACGTGGCCGGGACGGGCAGGTCGACGAGGCTGTACGCCCCCGGGCGCCCCGTGGTCAGCGTCGACGCCGTGCGGACGACGTCCGCGCCTGTCGCGGTGACCGTCGCCCCGCCCACGCCCGAGACGGCTCCGAGGGCGTCGGGGCCCGTGACGGTGCCGGAGAGCGTGGCGACACCTGCCTCGAGGGCGAGGGGAACCGTCGCGGAGCCTCCGGCGGCCAGCGTGACGAGCGTCGACTGCGCACCGAGCCCCGCGCCCTGGGCGGTCACGAGGTAGGTGCTCGGGGTCGAGAGGCCGTCGACGGCCCACGAGCCGACAGAGCCGCTCGTCTCGGTCGTCGTGGTGATGGTCGTCGTGCCGTCGGTGATCACGACCTCGACACCTCCGACCACGACGCCGTCAGGGCCTGTGACGACCCCCGAGAGGCTGCCGTCGCCCGCGACGAGCGTGACGTCGAGGGCCGCTGCGGCTGCCTCTGCCCCCGAGACGACATGCCTGACGGTCTGGTAGCCGGGCTTGGAGACCGTCACGAGGTAGTTGAGCGTCGGGGCGAGCCCCGCGAAGGCCCAGGCACCGTCGTCACCGGTCTGCGTGCTGCGGGTCGCCGCGACGGCCGAGGTCGGCTGGGTGGTGCCTGTCGCCCCAGGCTGACCCGTCGACGCTGCGGCACCGTTCGCCGTGAGCGCGCCGAGCGGCAGGCCGAGGCCCGAGGTCTTGGTGATCGCGCGTGAGCTGTCGTCGCCCTGCCCCGCGGGAGCAGCTCCACCGCCGCCGCCACCCGAGGTCGGGTTCGAGGTCGGGGCTGGGGCTGTGGTCGGGGCTGGGGCCGGGACACCAGAGGCTCCTGCGCCGGCACCCGACGACGCGGGAATGATGCTGGCCGGGGCGATCTGCACCCGGACACCGGAGGGGTCGTCGGCCGTGACCACCCCGCCGACGCGGACTCCCGAGTCGGCCGGGCTCCCGTCACCGGGCGCACCCGTGCCGTCGGGTCCGGAGCCGTCGCCGGGGGTGCCGTCTGTCCCAGCGCCACCCGGACCCGTGCCGTCGCCCGCGTCCGCCGCAGCCGTCGGGGCCGGTTGCGCCACGGTCTGCTGGTCCGCCCTGTCGGTGAACCACGGGAGCGCGACGAGCAGACCGCCGCCCCACAGCACCACGACCATGAGCAGCGCGACGACGCGGAGCAGCCCCGAGCCGACGAGCGGCCTCGCGGTGACGGTGCCGTGGAAGGTCGCCGGTGCCTGCCGCCCCTGCGCGACGACGGAGAAGGTCCGGCGGTCGAGGTGCCCCAGGACCTGCGGGCGCATGTTCCGGGCCGTGGCCGTGAGCCGGATCGTCTGGCGTCCGGGGACGGTCAGACGGCTCGCGGAGAGGTCGAGACCGAGCCCGCGCGACGTGCGGGTCTCGACGGAGAGGTCGACGGGCTCGACGCCCGTGTTGGACACCACCACGGCGAGGCGGCGGCGCAGCCGGATGCGGGAGTCGGCAGGCTCGACGGTGAGCAGCACCTCGCTCGGGGCGTCGACGGTCAGCACGCTCTCGACCACGCTCGTGGTCGTCGCCCCGGTCGCGCGGGCGGCCGGCCCCCTGCTCGCAGCACCGCTCGTGCCACCGCTCGCCCCGATGCTCGGCCCAGCGGTCGCGCCGACCCACGCGTCGGGCCGGCTGGTCGCCTGCGTGCCCGGGAGCCCACCCGGCAGCACGGCCTGGACCACGACGACGAAGGGATAGTCACCCGCCATCGCCCCGGTCACCGGTGCGAGCAGGACGTCGGTCGAGACCGTCGCGTCGGCCTCGACCGCCGCGAGGAGCACGGGCTCCGGGGCCCAGCCGTCGTCGAGCCCCAGGACGGTGACCGTGACGTCGCGCAGGTCGTCGGCGAGGTTGCGGACGTGGACCCGCAGCGTGGCCGCCGTGCCGGCCGTGGCGTGCGCACCGGGCTCGACGAGGACGCTCGGTGCACCGAGCCCGGTCTGCGGCGTGGGGGTGATCTGCTCGGTCATGAGAGAGAGTCCAGACTGAAGTCGTACGTCAGGGCGTCGCTCTGGCCGATGGTCAGCGCGGGTGAGGTCGCGAGGGCTGCGGTGCCCGTCGCCGACCGCAGCTCGATCACGTAGTGGGCTGGTGCATCCACGTCGGGGAACAGGTAGGTGCCGTCGGCGCCGCTCGTGACGACGGCGCGGGCCGGGGCCGCGGTGCCGAACTCCTCGGCGACGAAGAGCCTCAGCTCGAGCCCGGCGACCGGCTGCCCGGCGGCCCGGACGGTCCCGGAGATCGAGGCCGGCGAGACGAGCTGCGGGTTGAGCTCGACGGTCTGCCCGGCCACGACCGTGACGATGCTCGACGTGGGACGGGTGCCCTTGCGCGAGAAGGTCACCGTGTAGGTCCCGGGCGGCACGTTCTCGAGCACGAAGGCGCCGCGGTCTTGGGGTGTCGACGCGCTCGTCACCGAGAGCGTCGACGACCCCGAGGCTGCCGTGACCTGGACGTTGGCCGCAGGGCTCGACGCCGTCGACCCCGTCGCGGTCTGCGTGACGACCCCGGTGATCCGTCCTGTCGCGGCCCGCATCGTCACGTCGACAGGGCCTGTGCTGACAGCGCCGTTGCCGTCGACGGTCACCGAGACCACCTGCGACTCGAGGTCGGCGCGCGAGAAGGTCACGGTGTACGTGGCCGGGAGCGGCAGCCCGCCGATCGACCACGACCCTGCAGGCTCGCTCGACCGGGTCACGGTCTGCCGGGTGACGGCACCGTCGCTCACCGTCACCGCGACCCCGGCGGCGCTCGTGCCGGCGGGCACCGTCACCTGGCCCGAGAGGTTCCCGGCGGACTGGCCGAGCACGACCGAGAGACCTGTGAGCTCTTGGGCCTCGGCGAGGTTCACGCTGAGCGTCGCGGAGGCGTAGCCGGGGGCGCTGACCACGACGGTGAAGGTCGCGGGGGTCTGCAGGCCGCGCAGCACGAAGGACCCGATCTCGTCCTGGGTGAGGCTGACCGTCTGGACCACGCCCTGGCCGTAGGTCGCCACGACGGTGGCCCCCGGCACGGGGCCGGAGGCTGAGGTGACCAGCCCGGAGATCGAGCCGTCGCCCTCGAGCAGGCTGACCTCGATGTCGGAGCGGTCTTCACCGGCGGCGACGTCGATGCGGTGCACCTGGGTGGAGAACCCCGGCTTGGACACTACGAGGTCGTAGACCGCCGGCGAGGGCACGGCTGCGAAGGAGAAGGTCCCGTCGCCGCCGACGGGCGCCGTGCGGACCACGGCACCGTCCCCGAGGGCCGGTGGCGCGGCGGCACCTGTCAGCGGGTCGACGAGCCCGGCCAGGACAGCCGAGTCGAGCGGGATCTGCAGCTCGGCGACAGCGCCCGCGGCGTCGTCGCCGAGGACGGTCCCGGAGACCGTCGCGGGGACCCCGCCGAGCAGCACGCTCAGGCCCGTCACCTGCTGCCCGGAGCTGAGGCTGACGACCTCGGCCTCGGCGTCCGTCGCACCGGCCGGGTACCAGACCTCGGCGAAGCCGGCCCCCCGCAGCCGCATCTTGTAGTCGCCGGCCGGGAGGCTGTCGACGGCGAACTCGCCGGTGTCGCTCGTCGCGGCGGTCGCCACGACGGCCGTGGTGTCGGAGGCCTCGAAGATCTCGACAGCGACACCCGGCACCGGCTGCCCGTCGGAGATGAGCGTCACCGCACCCGAGACCCCGGCCGTCCCTGTCGCCGCGGAGCTGTCGAACCGGGCCTGGGCCACCTGCAGGGCGAGGTCGCGGTCGGCGGCGGAGCGGGCGAGCACGCTCGAGAGCCCGACGGCGATGACGACCGCGAAGACCGTCACGGCGACGAGCAGACCGAGGAGGGAGAGCAGTCCGCGGGCGAAGAGCGGCTTCTGGACGAAGACGCCCTGGGCGACAGGGCGCGGTGCGTCGGCCCCGGGGGCTGTCCCCGCGCCGACGACGGGCGGGGCGAGGGTCTTGGTGCCTGCAGCAGCGGCGGGCACCGGGCTCGCGACGCCCTGCCCCGCCGCGCCGGGGACGACCGGGGCGCCCGGTGCGCCCGGGACCGCACCGACAGGTGCCGTCGTCGACGCCGAGAGCGGTGCTCGGCGCACCCCGTCGTCGACGAAGAGGCTGAAGGGTCTCACAGCGAGCGACCCGAAGACGGGCCGCTTCGCCCTGGTCCGCAGCCGTCCGGTGACAGTCTCCCCAGGCGCGAGGCTGTACCCCGGCGGCGTGAAGCTGAAGCTGATCTTCTGCTCGGGGTCTTCGGCGCGCAGCCGGCCCTCGAGGACGGTGTTGCCGTTGTTCTCGACGACCACCCCGAAGTCGGCGCGGCGCCCTGCGGTGACGGTCACGGGGTCGAGGCGCACGTCGAGGCCGGGCTGGTCCGGGACCGTGACGACGATCTCCTCGATCGCGACGGCCTGCTCGTCGGTCAGCTCCCGGACCTGGACCGCCATCCGCCGAGGACCGGCGGGCACGCCGACGGGCAGCGTGAGGAGCAGGCGGACCTGCGCGCTCGCGTCGGGGAAGAGGCTCAGCTCGGGCTGGTCGACCTCGACCCAGTCGGGGTCGGCGCCCAGGACCCGGACCGTGCACCCGGCGATGATCTCGCTCGTGTTGGTGATCGTCACGACCACGGGTGCCGGGACACCCGGGACGACGGAGAACCTGCGTGCGGGGAGGTCGACCCTCATTCAGCCCACCGCCGTCACGTCGAGGTCGCGCGTGGTGGTCGACCCTGCGGTGACCCGGGCGAGCCCTGTCGCCGTGACGGCCCCGGCGCTGCTCACGGTCACGGTGTACGTGCCGGGGGCGAGGCCTGAGAAGGAATAGGCACCTGGTGCGTCGCCGCCGCTCTCCGCGACCGTCGTCCAGGTCTTCACACCGTCGGTCACGACCACCTCGGCCCCGGCGACGGGAGCGCCGTCCGAGGTCACCCGCCCGGTGATCGCTCCGAGGGCGGCCGACATGGTCACCTGGACCGGCTCGGCCTGGGTGCCGGCCGTGAGCTCGAGAGGGATGCTCTGGTCACCGTAGCCGGGGAGCGAGAAGCTCACGGTGTACGACCCGGGGACGGCGAGCCCGGTGAGCGTGAACGCACCCACCTCGCCGCTGGTGAGCGTCGTGGCGGTCACGGGCGTCACCGACCCGCCGACCGTCACGGTCGCACCGCCGAGGCCGCGACCCTCGGTGTCGACGAGCCGACCCGTCAGGGTGCCGACGCCGTCTCCGAGGACGACCTGCAGGTCGTCCCGCGACTGGCCGGCTGTCAGGTCGACCACGACGGTGCTCTCGCCGAAGCCCTCGCGGCGGAAGGTCACGACGTAGGTGCCGGGCGTCGCGAGGCCGGGGATCACGAAGGTCCCGACAGCCCCGAGGGTCGGCGTGCCGACCACGACGGGAACGCCGTCGAGGATGGTGGAGACCTCGACGCCGCCGAGGGGGCTCTGGCCGTCGGTGACCATGCCGGAGATCTGTCCGCTCGTCGAGCCGAGCGTCACGTCGGAGGCGAAGCGGGTCTGGCCGCCCGCGAGGCTCTCGCTCGTGGTGAGCGGCTGGTAGCCCTCGGCCGTGAAGCTCAGCTCGTAGGTCCCCGGGGCGGGCAGGTCCGTGAAGGAGAACGTGCCGTCGGCTGCGGTCGTGGTCGTGTACTCGGTGCCCTCGGGAGCACCGGCCCAGGTCGGGCGCGCGACGACCGTCGTGACGACGGGGTCACGGACGTCGCCGACCTGCACGGTGCCGGAGAGCGTCGCGGGCTGCCCGACGATCACGAGGTCGGTGCTGTCGGTGACCTCCTGGGCGCCGGCCCGCACGGTCGACCCGGCCGTGCGGGTCTCGGCAGCAGGGAACCAGATCTCGTCGTAGCCGTCGGCCGAGGCACGGAGGTAGTACTGGCCGGGGAACAGCCCGGCGATCGTGTACGTGCCGTCGGCCTGGGTCGCGGCCGACCCGACGACCACCAGGCCCGCGCGGGACTCGCGCAGCGCGTCGACGGTGATCCGCCCGACACCGAGACCGTCGTTGAGCGAGACCACCGTGCCCGTGACGGTCCCGCCGACCCCGGCCTCGACCAGACCGTCCTTGGACAGGGCACCCGCCGGGGCCGCACCGTCGGCTCCGACCGGGGCACCAGCCTCTGCCGTGGCCGCGAAGAACGACGCCGGGGCCACCTTGGTCACGGGGTCGCCGCCGAGGACCCCGCGGATCCCCAGGAGGAAGATCGCCGCCCACACGGCGACGACGGCGAGCAGCACGAAGACCGTGAGCAGGCCCCGGCTGACGAGAGGCCGCTGGCGGAGCATGAGCGAGAGGCTCTCGGCCTGCTCGCCTGCGACAGCGTCGATGCGCAGCGGCCTGTCCCGCTCCGAGCCGAAGAGCTGACGGGGCCCCGTCGCGACGACCTCGGAGACGAAGGACTCCCCGGGCCCGACGGTCCGTGTCGAGGGTGTCACCGTGGTGGTGAGCGTGCGGTCGGCGTCGCGTGCGCGCAGAGAGACGTCGAGCGGGACGTTGCCCCGGTTGATGCTCTCGACCGAGAACGTGCCCTTGCGGCGCGCGCGGACGACGCTCGGCGAGGCCTGGAGCGCGAGGCGTGGCGTCGCGGTGACGACGAGCTCGAGGTCGTGGTGGACGGGGCGGGCGCCCGGGGCGCTGCCCTGGACCGCGACGGTCACGGGGTGGCGGCCGGCGGGGAAGGTCACCGGGACGGCGAAGAGCACGGCGAGCTCGCCCTGCGCGTCGGGGAACAGCGCGAGGGAGGCGGGCTCCGTGCGGACGATCTCGGCGGGCACCCCGTAGACCGTGGCGCCGATGCCCTCGATGACCGTCTCGGTGTTGACGACGTCGAGGCGGATCTCGGCGGTCTCCCCCGGGGCGACTGTCAGCCTGTCGACCGTGGTGAGGATCCTCATCCCTGACCGGTCCTCCACGCGCCGCCCGGCTCGGCAGGGTCGTGCCGCGGCAGGACGGAGGCCGAGGCCGCCACCTCGGTCACGCTCGTCGCCGCGGCCTCCCAGGCGTAGGCGTCGGAGGCGACGGTCACCTCGAGCACGAAGGAGGCCTTGTGCCCGGTCCCGAGGCTCTGCCAGAGCAGCGCGACGCTCTGCGCGTCGTCAGCCGCGAGCGCGACCTGCACGGAGGAGTTGAGTTCCGCCTCGACGGCCCAGGCGGGCAGCACCTGGACGGACATGAGGCGGGTGAGGGCGTCGCCGAGCAGGCTGTGCTCGGCGCGCGGGCTGTCGGCCCAGGCACTCACGAGGTAGCCGAGGCGGACGAGCGGCAATGGCGCGCGGCGCTCGACGCGTCCGCCCTCGGTGGTCCGCGGAGCGGAGGCACGGGGCGGCTGGGGGCTGCGGGTGATCGAGTACAAGAAGGCGTCGACCACAGGGGTGGTGAGCTGCTCGGCCCAGGTGGGGGTGGGCGCCTCGAAGCTGATGTCGCCCTGGTCTGCGGTGAGCGGGAGGGTCTGGCGGAGGTAGGCGGCGAGAGCGTCCTCGACGGCGGGGATCAGCACGCGTCGTCCCACCTCCTCTCACCGTTCGTCGACCTGCGCGGCTCCGGGAGGGCGCCGCGTGTGCCCCACCACGCCGCGCACGCCTCACCGTACGGAGACGGGGCACGACTGAGCATCGGTAATCGCTACCGAAGTTCGGTCTCGGGTGCGTGCGGCGACGTGCCGGTTCAGCCGATCATCGTCTTGGTGGCGCCCGGGACGACCACCTGGACCACGCCTCCGTAGGCGCACTGGCAGGTGCTGCTCTGCAGGGTCGCGGGGGCGCCACCGACGAGTGTCTTGGCGGACCCGGGGAGCCACGGCGCGCTCAGCACGGGGACGCACGGCATCGGGACGAGGACACCGAGGGCTGCAGCCGTCGCGGCGGCGACCGTGGGGTTGGCGGGCGACATGCACATGCCGAAGGTCGCGATGTTGAGCAAGGGGATCATGTCGCGGACCGTCGCGACGGGGCGGCCCTCGACGAGGACGCGGCTGGTCGGCAGGACCGTGAGGGTGGCCGGGGCTGCGCCCATCGGGCAGGTGACGACGGCCGAGGTGACGACTGCGGGGCTTCCCATCGGGGTGGTCCTCTCAGCGGGTGCGGTTCGGGTCTAGGTGGTGCTGGGTGGGGCTGGGTGGGGCTGGGCCGTCCTCTAGGTCGCCGACCCCTTGACCGAGGAGGTGAGCGTGGACCCCGTCGTGGTGATCAGGCACAGGACGTCGCGGTCCGGCCCCTGGTCCCAGCCGCGGGCTGACGGGAGCAGATAGGTGAAGTAGAGGGTCGAGTCGCGGTAGTCCACACCCACGTAGCCCTCGAAGGCCTCGGCGCAGGCACCGTCGGCGAAGGTGAGGAGGGTCGCGTCTCCGGGGAAGTCGCCCACGGTGCCGTCGGGGGCTGTGTAGGGGACCTTGGCGTAGACCTCTTGCTGGTGCGCGACGTCGCAGGGGACTGTCGTGAGGGACTCGACCTCGGTCGTCACCTCGGCCTGCGCGAGCACGCAGGCACCGGGTTCGAGGTCGAGCACGGAGACCCCCTCGCCCTCGTCGTCCGAGCCTGAGCAGGCCCCGAGCAGCAGGGTCGCGGCCGTGAGCGCCAGCGGCACGAGGCTGCGGGCAGCGCGGGTCGGGCCCGGGCGTCGCGCGCCGGGTCGACGTCCTGCTGCGTCCACGCCTGCTCCAGTCTCTCGCCGCCGCTCGGGCGCACCGTGGCCTGCTCGCGGGGGCGGGGAGGTCCGCGTCTATCGTCCGCGAGCGCTCGGGCGGGCCACCAGCGCAATCACTACTGAACTTGAGGCTGGGCTGTGCCGCGCTCAGAGCGCCGGAGCCTCAACGGTGCGGAGCATCCGGGCGAGCAGACCTTCGAGCACCACGACCTCGCCGGCGTCGAGCCCGGCGAGCACCCCGGCGTCTCGCTCGAGCTGCCGGGGGAAGAGCCTGTCGACAGTGTCCACGCCAGCCGGCGTCAGGGTGACCAGCACCACGCGTCGGTCCCGCTCGGTCCCCGTGCGCTCCACGAGCCCCTCGTCGGCGAGACGGTCCAGGCGCTTCGTGATCGCTGCCGCAGAAGCCCGGGTGACCGTCGTGATCTCGCTCGGTCGCAGCGCCCGACCAGCCCGCCGCAGAGCCGTGAGCAGGTCGAACTCCCCGCGGGTGAGCCCTTCGGGGGCGAGATTGGTGTCGCTCGCGGCGGTCAGCGCTGCGGCGATCCGCATGACACGTCCGACGACGAGCACGGGTGAGACGTCGAGGTCTGGTCGCTGCTCGGCCCACTGCGCGACGACCTGCTCCGTGAAGTCCATCTCAGCCCCCAACTATTTTCCCAGTGAAATACTTGTGAAACACTGCTCGTGAGACTACAGCTTCCCCCTGAGAGGACACCACTCCCCCGTGCCCACCACGACGACCCCGCCCGGACCACCTGCGACGCGACGCGCTGCGGCGCGCGGGCTGCTCTCGACGAGCCACCTCGCCGCCGCACTCACCATGCAGCCGGCCGACGCGACGGTCGCCGCCGCGCTGCGTGCCGGGTTCGCCGTCGGGGCCGCGCTCGTCCTCGGGCACCTGTCCGGGCTCCCGGGTGCTGCTGGTTTTGCCGCACTGGGCGCCCTCGCGTCGGTCTACGTGCGGTGGGCTCCCTACAGGCGCCGGGCCGAGCTCGTCGGGATCGCCGGGCTGATGATCACCGGGGCCGTCGCCGTCGCGTCGCTCACCGCCCTCGCCGGGTGGCCCGCACCTGTCGAGATGTTCGTCGTCGCGCTCGTCGCCGCGGGGACCAGCCTGCTCACCCTCGCCGTCCGGACAGGTCCGCCCGGACCGGTCATGGCGATCTTCGCCGCCGGGGCGGCCGTCGCCGGAGACCCGAGCCTCACGGACGTCGGCGTCCGGACCGGGGCGACGCTCGGGGGTGCTGTGCTCGCGTGGCTCGTCTGCCTCTCCGGGTACGTCCTGCGCCCGAGCGAGCCCGCCGGACTCGCCGTGCGGCGCGCGCTGCGCACCGAGCCGCTCGACCCGACCCGTCTCGCCCAGGCACGCGAGGTCCTCGCCGACGACCTCAGCCACCGTCGCACCGCTCCGGCGGCCCGCGACCTCGCGCTGCTGCTCGTCGAGGTAGAAGACGGCGAGAGCGCCTCGGTCACCGTCGACTCCGACCTGCGGGTCCCCGAGCGCCGTTCCCTGCTCCAGGTAGCGCGGGAGACCGTGCACTCGGGCGAGGTGACGGTCCCCGTCCTGCGGATCGGCATCGGCGCGCTCGTCGCCTCGCTCGCCGCACTGGCCCTCGGCTGGGGTCACCCGGCCTGGGCCGCGGTCGGTGCGGCGGCGGCGCTCCAGGGCCGGCACATCCACACCAACACCCCGCGCGCCCTCCAGCGTGCAGTCGGCACAGCGGTCGGCGCACTCCTCGCCTGGCCGCTGCTCGAGGCGCACCTCGGGTTCTGGGTGGTCGTCGCGGTGGTCGTCGTGATGCAGGTCGTCACCGAGCTGCTCGTGCTGCGCAACTACGCCGTCGCGATGCTCGTCATCACGCCGATGGCGCTGATGATGACCTCGCTCGGGGCTCCGGCCGACGGGGCACTGGCCCTCGACAGGGCGCTGACGACAGTGCTCGGCGCTGCGGTCGGGGTGCTCATGACTGTCGTGGTGCACGACAGGTGGGAGCAGACAGCAGGGCGCCGCACCACCCACCCCTGAGGCGACGCCCGGCTGGTCATCTTCTCCAGGTCGACTGCGACCTCAACCGGACCGGCGTGCGCAGCCAGACGATCGAGATCCTGACGGGAGGACGAGGGCACCAGCCGCCACGTCTCCATCTGGGGCATGTCGACGGGGTTGGCCCGGCTCCGGTTCCACCAGGGCACCTGGCAGGATCACGACGGGGTGCCCGACCAGCCTCCACAGGGCCTGCCGCCCGGGGTGAAGATCATGGTGACGCGGGTCACTTCCTCATGAGCCCTCCGGCCGGGCCGATGAGAAGGTCTCAGACTCCTCTCAGACTCGGCGGTCCTCATGAGCGACACCACACGCAAGCCGGTCCGTGCTCGGCTCGACGACCTGAGCGTGCGGACGAAGGTCCTGGGGGCGGTGGTCTGCGCCGTGGTGGTCGCCGTGATCGTCGGCGTCCTGGGGCTCACCGCGCTGGCTGCGTCGTCCAAGACCACGGACGACCTCTATCAGGAGAACGTCCTCGGTGTGCTCTTCGCCGCAGACATGGCGCTGGCCGTGGACGGGATCCGGCTGAGCTCGCGTGACGCGATCCTGGCCGCCGACGAGGAGGCGACGCAGGAACGTCTCGACCAGGTCGAGGACGCCCTGGCGGAGTTCGAGGACGCTGTCGTCAGCTACAAGACGACCGCACCGGGCGAGATCAGGCTCGCTGCCCTGGCGAAGGTGCAGGAGACGATGGCCTCCTACATCACCGTGCAGCGTGAGTTCATGGCCCCTCTGGCTCTCGCGAACGACGTCCCCGGGTGGATCGAGGCCAACGAGGCACAGGCGCGGCCGTTGGCCAACGCGATGATCGAGCAGATCGACGTGATCATCGAGAAGGAGCGCACGACGGCTGACGAGGCCACGAACGCCTCGCACGACGCCTACGACCGCCAGCGCCTGGTGTCGATCCTCGTCCTGGTCCTGGGAGCCGGCCTGGCACTGGCTGTGGGGTGGTGGATCGCACGTCAGATCACCCGGGGCACGGCCACCGTGCAGCGCGTGGCCGAGGCGATGGCCGAGGGTGACCTCACCCAGAGCACCGGCCTGGTCTCACGCGACGAGCTCGGCCGGATGGGCGCAGCCCTCGACAGGGCCAGCCACCAGCTGGGTGCGGTCATGGGGTCTGTCGTGCGCTCGGCCGACGCCGTCGCTGCTGCGTCCGAAGAGCTGTCCGCGACGTCTCACCAGATCGCTGCCGGCGCCGAGGAGACCTCCGCCCAGGCGAACGTCGTCTCGGGCGCCGCGTCGGAAGTCTCCAGCAACGTCCACACGGTGGCGGCTGGCGCCGAGCAGATGGGAGCCTCGATCCGGGAGATCTCGCACTCGGCGAACGAGGCCGCGCGAGTGGCCAGCGAGGCCGTCACGGCAGCCCAGACAGCGACCGCGTCGGTCGCCCAGCTCGGCACCTCGAGCCAGGAGATCGGCGACGTCGTCCGGGTCATCACGACCATCGCCGAGCAGACCAACCTGCTCGCCCTCAACGCGACCATCGAGGCTGCCCGGGCCGGGGAGTCGGGCAAGGGATTTGCCGTGGTCGCCTCGGAGGTCAAAGAGCTCGCACAGGAGACCGCCCGCGCGACGGAGAGCATCGGCCGCCTGGTGGGGACCATCCAGACCGACACCGCAGGAGCCGTCGAGGCGATCTCGCAGATCTCCACGGTCATCAGCTCGATCAACGACTACCAGCTGACCATCGCCTCGGCGGTCGAGGAGCAGACGGCGACGACCACAGAGATGACGCGCAACGTCTCGGACGCCTCGACCGGGGTCGGCGAGATCGCCTCGAACATCACGGGTGTCTCGGACGCCGCGAGCTCCACCACCCAAGCCCTGACCCAGACCACCGCAGCGGTCGCGGAGCTCTCCAGGATGGCCGCGGACCTGCGCACCTCCGTAGCGGCCTTCACCTACTAGGGGTGCAGAGCCGTGGCCCGAGGTCCTGCAGTCGTCGACTGGTCGTGCACCCTGGACGGGTGGCCCACGGTACGGGCCGGCCGATGGCGCTACACCGTCCACCGGTGCAAGAGCGGATGGGCCTGGGTCCGCGCGCCCGCCTACGACACCTTGTCCGGCGCGGTGCAGATCCACGAGGCGGCGTCCGAGGACGCCGCCAGGCTCGCCGTCGAGCAGGCCATCGCCGCGGCGGGCGGCAGCCAGCCGTGATCTCTGGCCCTTGAGCCGGTGTGGTTGTGGTGGAGACCTCGCACCACCGGGAAGGACGCTACCGACATCTGCACCCGGTGCCAGGCTTCTCCTGCGACGACCGACGACCAGACCGAGAAGTCGACGCAGCCCGATCCTCGGGATCCACACCGACGCGGAGCCGACGCACGCCATCTCGATCGGCTCGAGTCCGCTCATGCCGAGTCTCAGATAGTCGGCTGATGCTCGGGTTGGTGATGCCTCCGGACGTCAGGAGCAGCTTCACGATGCACCTCCCTCACGCCCGCCGAGCCCCGCGCTAGACGGCCCTGCGGGGTCCTGCTCGAGCGCTCGAGCCCCCGACAGGCGCATCATCGACCGGAGGAGGTCGAGCTGCTGCTGGGCGATCGTCCGCACACCGACCAGGACCAGCCCGGCGAGCAGGAACCCCACCCCGACGCCGAAGATCACCAGACCCACGACGGCCTGGTTCTGGGCGTTCTCGAAGTACCCGCGAGGCCCCGTGGCCATGAAGTGGACGCCACCGAAGAAGAGGAACACCGGGGAGATCACCAAGAGGGCCGTCGCGACGCCGGGGAGCCGCACCCGGGGAGAGGCCTCACCAGCGACCTCGGCAGCTGATGGCGTGCGATCGTCGGGGGCAGCAGATGGGGTCGTCATGCCCGGAGCGTAGCCACTCCCGCCCGGACCCGCGTATGGGGACTGGTTCCCCACTGGCCACGCACGTCGCAGGTGCGACGACGGCGTCGACCCGGAGGTCGACGCCGTCAGCCTCTCGTCGTCAGGCCACGCGCTTCTGCCAGAGCGCGACGACGCCGGTCGGGGCGAAGCCGAGCGCCTCGTTGATCGAGAGCATGTGCCGGTTCTCCTCGGCGTTCCACGTGTGCAGGCGCTCGAGCTCAGGGCGCAGGGTGCGCAGTGCCACGAGGTTCTGCGCCTTGAGGAGCATGCCCAGGCGGTGCCCGCGGTGCGCGGGTGCGACGAGGGTGTCGTCCTGGAAGGCGAGGAAGCCGTAGGAGGACGGCATCTGGATCTCGCTGTAGCCGACGAGCTCACCGGACGGGCGGTGGCGGACCGCCGTCGTCATGACGTCGTTCCCCGAGTCCCGCGCGGTCTGCTCCGTCTGCCGGACCTCCTCGACGCTCACCACGTGCTCGACGAGGTCGAGACCGGCGACCGGCACCGCAGTCGACATGAGGGTCGAGAGCGCCGCGTACTGCTCGACCAGCTCGTCAGGGCAGCGGTCGTACCACGTCACGGCCTCGTAGTCCGGGCCTGCCGCGGCCAGGGACTCGGCGAGGAACCTGTCGACGACCCCGTCGTCGGCCAGCGGGAAGTGCAGCACGCTGTACCGCTCGCCCTGCTCGAGCACGTACCCGCGACCGCGGGCGAAGGCCACACCGGGTGCGTCCCCGGCGATGCGCCCGGCACCTGTCGGCGGGGTCACGACGTCCTCGGCGTCCGCCGGAGGCTCGCCGGCGTGCCCGACGTCGAGGACCAGGGTCGTGCGGCCGCGCTCGGTGGCGATCGCCTCGACGGCGTCGGCCAGCACCGTGCCCACGCCCGAGCGCAGAGCGTCGGGCCGGACGTTGACGTCGAAGGTCGCCAGGTGCGTGTTGCCGGTCAGCTCCATCGCGAGGAACGCCGCACCGACGACGTCCTCTCGCGTCGGCTCGCCCTCGATGTCGGCACGGGTCGCCACGAGAGCCAGACGCTCGGTCGTGCTCGCGTCGCGCATGATCGCCAGACGCATCTCGGGGGGCAGGTACAGGTCGCCGTGACCCCAGGTCGCGGTCTCGACAGCGTGCTGGACGTCGCAGGCGCCGAGGAAGAGCTCGGCACCCGGGCTCTCGAGGGTGTCAGGGAGGGCGACGACGGACACGGTCCATCGGTCGCTCGGGGTGGGCAAGGTCAGGTCGGGGTTCGTCCCCTGGGTGGTGCTCATGCTTCCCATGCTCATCCGCGCAGGTCAGAGGGTCAACGGAATTAACCACTGTCGGCAGCAGGCGCCTGCTCCCGCGCCGTCCCCGGCCGGACGCCTACGGCGCAGCCCGGGTCAGGCTCCCCGACAGCGCGGGCGCCCGACCCTCCGCTCGTCCCTGAGTCCCGAGCGGTGCCGCGAAGAATGCGAGCTCGTGCCCTGCGCACACCCTGAAGATCTCCCGCATCGCGGTACGGGTGCTCTCGTCTGCTGCGGCGGCTGCCGTGCCGACGATCCGGATGGCCTGCGCGGTCGAGAGGGCGAAGGACTCGTCCGCATACGTCTCCAGCCACGAGCTGTACGGGTGCCCCGGGTGGGAGAGCCGCTCCAGCCGCTGCCCGACGTCGTGGTAGATCCAGAAGCACGGCAGGAGCGCCGCGACCAGCACCGCGTAGTCGCCGCGCGCACCAGCAGCGAGGAGCGTGTCGAGGTAGGCCGAGGTCGTGGGGCTGGGAGTGCCCCGACCGATGGTCTCCGGCGGGACCCAGCTCTCGTGGAGCTGCATCTCCCCGAGGATCGCCCCCTGCGCGCTGGCCGCCCAGAATGCCTGCTCTGCGGCGGTCGGCGCGAGACGGCTGGCCTGAGCCAGCACCCGCGAGTAGTCCCGCAGGTACAGAGCGTCCTGCGTGAGGTACCAGACGAAGGCGTCACGATCGAGTGTGCCGTCCCCCAGCCCGCGGACGAAGGGGAGCTTGTCGATCTCGGCTCGGACGTCGCTGACGTCGGACCACCAGCCGGCCGTGACCTCCTGCGGGCTCGGGCGGGTCGCCGTGCCACCTCGAGACCACATCCCGCCGAAGTGGTGGATCGGCCCGTGGCCCGTCCCGACGTCGAGGGAGTCGGCGTGCTGCAGGCTCTCGACCAGCCACGCCTTCGACTCCCGCAGCGCACGCTCCCAGTCTTGGGACACGGCGAACCTGGTCGCGAGGGCCGAGGAGAGCGAGCAGCCTGTGCCGTGGGTGCTGGTCGTGTCGACCCTCACGCCAGGGATCTCGGTGACGGTGCGGGTCTCCCCCGCGGCGTCGACGAGGGCGTCGGGGAGGTCCGTCCCGCGCAGGTGTCCTCCCTTGGCGAGCACCAGGACGCCGTAGCGAGCCGAGACCCGTGCTGCCTGCTCGAGAACCTCCTCCCAGCTCGTCGCGACAGGCTCGCCCGCGAGGATCGCGAGCTCGGGGACGTTCGGGGTGACGAGGTCGGCGCGCCGCACGAGGTCGCCCAGCGCCTGCTCGGCTTCCGCGTCGAGCAGGCGGTCACCGCTCGTGGCGACCATGACAGGGTCGAGGACCACGACCGGCGGTCTCACCCTGGCCAGCCACCGGTCGACGGCACTCGTCACCTCGGCCGTGGCGAGCATGCCGATCTTCACGGCGTCGATCCCGACGTCGTCGCTCACCGCGTCGAGCTGATCGCGCAGGAACGAGACCGGCGGCACGTGGACCGAGCGCACCCCGACCGTGTTCTGGGCGACCAGTGCCGTGACTACTGCCATGCCGTACCCACCGTTGGCCGCGATGCTCTTGAGGTCTGCCTGGATGCCGGCACCGCCTGTCGGGTCGGTCCCGGCGATGCTCAGGACTCTCGGGATCGAGGTGCTCATGACCGCCCCTCCCACGCCGCGCGCAGGTCTCGGGCGGCCGTGGCGGGGTCTGCTGCCGAGCAGAGCCCCGAGACGACAGCAGCACCCGCCGCACCGGCACGGCGCAGCGCCCGGAGGTCGGCCGGTCTGACTCCCCCGATCGCGACGGCTGGCAGCTGAGTCGTCTGGACCAGCTCCGCGAAGCCCTCGTGACCCAGGGCGGGTGGCGCGTCGGACTTCGTCCGGGTCGGGTGGAGCGCCCCGATCCCGACGTAGTCGACCCGCGCAGAGGACGCGGCTGCGCTGAGCAGCTGTTCCGCGCTCGACGCGCTCACGCCGACCAGCGCACCAGGACCGACGAGGCTCCGGACCGCCTCGACAGGCAGGTCCGACTGGCCGACGTGCACCCCGGTCACGCGCGCACCAGCGCTGCGGGCGGCGAGGAAGACGTCGACGCGGTCGTTGACGATCAGCGCGACGTCCTCCGGGAGCACCTCGGAGATGCGCAGCACGGTCTCGAGGAACGTCGCCGCCGTCGCGTCCTTCTCCCGGACCTGCACAGCGCTCACGCCGGCGCGCGCCACCTCCCCCACCAGGCTCACGAGGTCGTGGCCCGCCGCGGACGCCGATGCGGAGTCCGTGACGAGGTACACCGACAGGTCCGCGGTCACGAGACCACCGCCCGTCGAGCGAGGTCGTCGGGCCCGATCGCCGCGAGCGCATCGAGGAAGAGTGCTGGGAAGCTGCCCGGACCAGGTGCGGACCCGGCCGCCATCTCGGCCGCGACCGTATAGACGAGGCAGGCGGCCACGGTGGTCGCCCACCTGTCCTCGTCGACCGAGGCGAAGGCCGCCATGACGGCACCCAGCGCACACCCACCACCGGTGACCCTCGTCAGGAGCGGGGTCCCGCTCGAGATCCGCACCGTCCGCCGGCCGTCGGTGACGGCGTCGACCGGACCGGAGACGGCGACCACCCCGCCGGTCCGCAGCGCCAGCTCGGCGGCTGGCACCAGTGCCGCCTCGACGTCGGCGACCGAGTCCACGCCACGCCCGCCGACACCGGCACCCGCCGCGACGAGCACCTCGGAGGCGTTGCCGCGGACGACGTCGGGGCCCAGGTCGCACAGCTCCCGGCTCAGCGCGGTCCGGATCGGCAGCGAGCCGATGGCCACCGGGTCGAGCACCCACGGTGTCCCTGCCCGTCGAGCCTCTGCGGCGGCTTCGAGCATCGCCGGACGCTGTTCTCGGGTCGGGGTGCCGAGGTTGACCAGCACCCCGGAGGCAGCGCTCGCGAACTGTCCAGCCTCCCCGGGGAGGTCCACCATCGCCGGCGCCGCGCCGAGTGCGAGCAGGACGTTGGCGGTGAACCCTGTCACGACGGAGTTGGTCAGGCACTGGACGAGCGGCGTCTGGGCGCGGAGCTCGTCGAGCGCAGAGCAGGTGAGGTCGATCAGGTGTGCAGGCGTGCGCGTCATGCGCGACATCCCTTCGCTAGTACGAACTAGATCAGGTTCGACGGGTGTGATCTCAGCCCTCGCGGGCACCCCGTGTCACGTGCTTGTACGGCCACCCTACTGGGCACCGGCACTGGCGAGCCTCGCGATCGGGATGGCCTCTGATCGAGGGCTTCTCGTCGCGAGATGCACGAGCAGCGGTGTCTCTGCTGGTCAGCATCGAGACGTCCGGTCACACCCCCTCGCGGAGGGCGGCGCATGGACACCTCTCCCCCTGGTGGGACACCCGGCGCGCGGGTGACGATGAGCTCATGAACCTCCCCCGTCGCCTCACAGCAGCCGTCCTCGGGTGCGCCGTCTTGCTCGTCCCGGCCGCGTGCGCGGGCAGTGACGACTTCTGCGACGTCGTCGCCGACGCCCGGACCATGATGGACGAGACCGGCGACCACTCGATCGACGAGGCCGCGATCTCGTGGACCGAGACCGGGGAAGAGATGGAAGCGACTGATGCCCCCGAGGAGATCGCCGACGAGTGGGCGCGGATGACCTCGACAGTCGTCCAGGTCGGTGAGTACTTCACCTCTGGGACGCCAGAGCAGAAGGCCGGGGACACGACCAGGGCAGTCATGGAAGAGGACTACCGCGATGCGCGTGCGGCTGTCTACGACTACGCCGACGCGAGCTGCGAGGCCTGACCTCAGGCTCAGCGCGCCTGGCGGGCCCACCGCTTCTCAGACGATGCCCCCGGAGCGTCTCCTTCTCCGAGCAGCGGAGTGATTCGGCCGCCTGGAACGACGCCACACGCATCGAGGCACTGAGCGAGGCGCTGGCTGACCGGAACGTGAAGAGCATCTCCGGCGAGGACGCGCACAGGTGGGGGACGGCTGACAAACCCAGGCTGCCCTACCCGGTACGCGTACTCGTACAACCTCCCCAGATCGATGGCGACACAGCGTCAGTATTCCTGTGCCCGGACCTCTTGACGTTCGTCCAAGAAGAACCGATACCCGGGTCATGGACGGGCATCACCAGGATCGACCTGGCGGTGATCGACGGGTACTGGAAGACCACTTCGTACAACCAGAACACGTCCGACTGGACGTTAGAGGACTACCAGCACTGCAAAGACTTCTGACCCGGTGACGATCGTCAGCGGGTGATGGTCGCAGGCTGGGTTGGTGCATCCGGCTCGGTGCCACACTTCTCCTGTGACGACCGACGACCAGACCGAGAAGCCGACGCAGCCCGATCCTCGGGATCCGCACCGACGCGAAGCCGAGGCACGCCTTCTCGATCGGCTCGAGTCCGCTCATGCTGAGTCTCAGATGGTCGGCTGGGACTTCTCGCGGCTCGACGGCGCTCTGGTCGCTGACGATCCGTGGTGGGACTACGAGGCCGACTGCCTGCAAGCGCTGCGCGCCTCCCGCGTCGGGACTCTCGACATGGGGACCGGCGGCGGTGAGCGACTGTCAGCTCTGCTGGAGTCGTTGTCGCACGAGTCGGCACTCCCGCCTCTGGTCGTCGCGACCGAGGGGTGGGAGCCCAACGTTCCCGTGGCGCGAGCACGCCTCGCGGCCCGGCGCGTAGCCGTGCTGAAGTACGACTCGGAGGACGAGGACTCTCTCGATCTCGACGACCAGAGCCTGGACCTGGTCATGGCTCGGCACGAGAGCTACGACGCTGCAGAGGTCGCCCGCGTCCTCGTCCCTGGCGGGAAGTTCCTGACGCAGCAGGTCGACGGAGCCGACGCCCCCGAGATCCACGAGTGGTTCGGGGGCGAGTACCTGCACCCCGACGTCACGGCGGAGATCCAGACGAGCGACCTCCACGACGCAGGGATGCGGATCGACCAGGTCGACACCTGGGAGGGGACGATGACCTTCGCTGACACCATCGCGCTCGTCACCTACCTCGGCCTCGTCCCATGGGACGCTCCAGGCTTCACCGTGAGAGATCACGCTCGGCACCTCCACGACCTGGACGCCTCAGCCCCCATCACCGTGAGACAACGACGCTTCCGCATCTACGCGACCAAGGAGTGACCCCCTGTGGGGTGCGCGGAACTCTCCTTACCCAGGTCACAGCCTGGCCCACTCGCCCTCGGGGTACGCGGGTGCGTGGTGAGGCCGTGGAAGGATGGTCTGATGGCGATCGAGGTAGTCGAGTACTCCGACCGTTGGCCCCTCCAGTTCGAGACGGTGGCAGCGGCCTTGCAGGGTGCGCTGGCAGACGTTCCCGTCCGGGCGATCGAGCACGTGGGATCCACGTCCGTCCCTGGCCTCGCTGCAAAACCTGTCATCGACATCGACGTGGTCGTGGCCGCAGAGCACGTCGCGGAGGCCGTCGAGGCACTGGGGACGGCAGGGTACGTCCACCGGGGCGACCTCGGGGTCGCAGGCCGCGAGGCATTCCGTGCACCCGACGCGTCGCCGACCCGGCACGTCTACGTATGCACGGAAGGGACGCTCCACCTCCGCAACCACCTCGCGGTCCGCAGCGTGCTCCGCGACCGCGCAGACCTCAGAGACCGCTACGCGGCAGTCAAGATCGAGCTCTCGGCTGATCCCGGCATGGACAGTGCCACCTACATCGCGGGCAAGTCCGCGATCTTGCAGGAAGTCCTGTCGCTCTCAGACCTCACCAGCCTGGAGCGGGCCGAGATCCTTCAGCTGGCCACCGGACACTGAGCCCACCTGACGTCTCCAGCGCCGCCTGCGGGGGGGATCTCTCCAGAGCTCCGGACAAGCACGACCGCCCGCCTGGACGGCCCGTGGCGCCGGCCAGGCCCATCGCGCCCGAGGTGAAAGCTGATGGGCCTGGTGGCGATGCAACCAGGGGGCCGGCTAGGCCGCAGACATGACGTGCTCGACGAGACCGACCAGGTTGCCTTCGCTGTCGCGGACGAATGCCTGCCACTCTGCCGAGCCCGCGGGGCCGAGGCTGTCGTCCTGGTGCTCGAAGATCACGTGGGGTTCGTTCTCGACGACCACACCGAGCGCACGGAGCTGCTCGACCCGCCCTCGGAGGTCCGAGACCTCCAGGTAGAGGACGGAGGACGGCGCTGCCAGGTCCAGCATCAGCCGGGTGTCCCCGACCGCGTAGAACAGCAGGCCTGCAGGATCGACCCGCCCTGCCGGCTCTGTCCCGAGGAGCTGTGTGTAGAACGTCTGCGCTCGGTCGAGGTCCTCGGCGCGCTGGGCCACCTGTGCAAGCTTCACTGTCGTCTCCATTTCAGTAGGGATGCTACGGATATTTCCGTAGGGATGCTATACACATGGGATGGGAGACACAAGAGCCGGGATGCTCGGGACCACTGCCGGGCAGCTGAACTCGAGCGCTACCCGGATCATGCGGTGGCTCGACGTCGTCGACCGTGGCGCAGGCCTGACACCCGCGCGACTGAGCGCGCTGTCTGTGCTCGTGTTCGGCGGCCCGACCCCCCTCGGCCGCCTCGCGGCGTCGGAAGATGTGGCCGGCCCCACGATGACCCGGATCGTCGACGGCCTCGAGACCCTGGGCCTGGCCCGTCGAGATCCCCACCCCGACGACTCGCGAGCAGTGCTGGTGAGCGCCACCGACGACGGAGACCGGCTCATGAGGCACGCGGCGTCCGAGCGGATCGCGACGATCGACGCCGCGCTCGACCTGCTGACCCCTGCCGACAGAGCGGCCTTGGAGCAGGCCGGCCCTGCCATGCTCAGGCTCGTCGACGCCCTCGCAGAGACCGTGAGCCAGAGCCGGCGGGAGTGACCGGAGACGGTCGTCAGCGATGCGAGTGAGCGACGCCGGTAGTGGATCCGCACCTCAGATCTTTGGACGTCGCGCCTGCTGCTGAGAAGGTCGAGTCATGACACTCGCCGACGGCTACTCGATGACCGACCTGCGACAGACTCGCCGTGACGAGGTGCTCGAGCTCGACCAGTGGGCCTTCCCGTCCTCAGCACCGGACGCAGCACTGCCGCTGCCCCTGACGTGGGAACGCACGCACGGGGTGATGACCAGCCCGCCGGTCCAGGCAGAGGAGCTCGCCGACGGGAAGCCGCCGACAGGGCGCGGGCAGCTCGTCGCGATGCACACCTCCTACCCGTTCTCCGCCTTCCCGGTCCCCGGCGGCGACGTACCGGCCGCAGGGCTCAGCTGGGTGGGGGTCCACCCTCAGCACCGGCGCCGAGGCCTGCTCTCGGCGATGATCGACAAGCACCTGGCCGACTGCGTCGACCGGGGCGAGGTCGCCTCGGTGCTCACCGCCACCGAGCCGGCCATCTACGGCCGCTTCGGCTACGGGATCGCGACCCAGACCCTGCGCATGACGATCCCTCGCGGCGCCCGGCTGATCCCTGTCGAGGGGGCCGACGACCTCACCGTGAGGATCGAGACCATGGACGCTGACGAGCACGGATCACTCCTGCACGACCTCCACCGGCGCGCAGGCCGTCAGCCGATCGCCGGTTCGAGCATCAACCGCCCCGGCTGGGCGGCACGCGAGACCGACGAGCTCAAGACCGTCTACCTCTCCGACCACCCCTCACAGCGAGGAGGCCGAGAGCCTCTGCGCATCGCGATCGTCGAGCGCGACGGTGAGCCTCGCGGGTACACGACGCTGCGCCGGAAGGTCGACTGGACCCCCGCCGGGCCGCGCGGGACCGTCTCGACCGGGGAGGTTGTCGCCCTCGACCCAGCCGCCGCGCACAGGCTCTGGTCGACCATCCTCGACCTCGACCTCACCCACGAGACGGTGCCCTTCATGCTCCCCGTCGACGACGCGATCACCTCGCTGCTCGTCGACCTGCGCGCCGCAGCCCCGACGATCGTCGACCACGTCTGGGTCCGCCTGGTCGACGTGCCCCGCGCCCTGACCGCCCGGACCTACGCGAGCGAGCTCGACGTCACCCTGCGCGTCACGGACCCACGCCTGCCAGCCAACGACGGGACGTGGCGGCTGACCGCGACAGCATTCGAGACCGCAGAGGTCACCTCGACCGACCGGGCTCCGGACCTCAGCCTGGACGTGAAGGAGCTGGGTGGCGCTTACCTGGGAGGCACGTCGCTCGCCGCCCTCGCCCTCGCCGGCCGCGTCCGCGAGCACACGCACGGCGCGCTCGCTCGCGCGTCCACGGCCTTCGGCTGGCCCGTCCCACCAGCGTGCAGCTGGAACTTCTGACTGCGAGGGGACTCTGACAGCGCACCGGCAGCACCTGCCCTCACTGTCACGACGACGTCTCCTCTTCTGGCAAGATCTGTCCCCATGACCAGCAGAGACGACGTGCGCACCTACTACGCCGGCTACGGGCAGAACGAGCTCGCTCGCCTGACGACCCCGGCCGGCCGGCTCGAGATGGCCCTCACGACCGCCCTGCTCGCACCCCACCTCCCGTCGACCGGGACAGCGCTCGACATCGGCGGTGGCCCCGGACGGTACACGCAGTGGCTCGTCGAGCAGGGACTGCGCCCGACGCTGGCCGACCTCTCCCCCGAGCTCTTGGCCATCGCGCGCGACCACCTCGACACAGCAGCGGTCGAGGAGATCGTCGAGGCCGACGCCTGCGACCTGAGCCGCTGGGCCGACCACAGCTTCGACGTGTCGCTCTCGCTCGGACCCTTCTACCACCTGCCACGCCTCGACGACAGGCAGCAGGCTGTCCGCGAGCTGGTCCGCGTCACCCGGCCCGGCGGGCTCGTCGCCGTCGCGATGATGCCCACCTACGGGTACCTGCGGCGGACCCTGACGATGCCCGACGAGCGCCACCGCATGGCCGACACCACGATGGTCCGCGACGTCGTCGAGCGAGGACACTTCGTCAACGACACCCCCGGACGCTTCACCGAGGGCTTCGGCGTCGACCCCCGAGACCCGCAGCGGCTCTTCGAGGACGAGGGGATCGAGACGGTCCTGGTCGCCTCGACCCACGGCTTCGCCACCGGCCTGGAAGACCAGGTAGACACCTTGCGCCAGAGCGACCCGGATGCGTACGCCGCGACCCTCGACGTGCTCGTCGACACCGCGACCGACCCCGCCCTCTTCGGCACCGCGGGCCACCTGCTGCTCATCGGCCGCACACCCCGCTGAACGGACGGTGGGGCCCGCGGCACCCCCACCCTCGTTCACGACACCGCTCCGGCCACTCCGTCTGCCAGGCCTCCTCGACGGCAGCCGGTTGCGACCAGCATCGTCATCGTCAGTCATCGGAGGACAATGAGCACGATGAGCCGTTTCTCCGTCGTCCCTGCGTCCTACGTGTTCCTGCGCCACGATCAGTCAGTGTTGCTGCAGCTACGGCAGAACACCGGGTACATGGACGGCTGCTGGACGGCGGGGGCCGCCGGTCACATCGAGCTCGGCGAGACGGCGCAGGCCGCCGCAGTCCGCGAAGCGAGAGAAGAGCTCGGCGTCGACCTGGCCCCTGAGGCGGTGTCGGCCATCACGGTGATGCAGCGCACCGATGGCACGGCGAACCCGACGGAACAGCGCGTCGACTGGTTCTTCGCCTGCGACGCGTGGGAAGGCAACCCGCAGATCCTCGAGCCTGCCAAGTGTGCCGAGCTGTCATGGTTCCATCTCGACGACCTGCCGGACCAGATCCCTGCGTACGAGCGGCTCGCGCTGGACGCCCTACGCAAAGGCCAGACGTCAGCTCTCCTTGCGTTCGGATTCTGACCAGGCGAGAACGGCGCGTGACATGGCGTTCGCCGCCGCCACCGCCACCGGGCAAGTCAGCGGCTCACACCTCCCGGCTCATTGGTCTCGCCCCGGCGCACCTGATCCTGGCTAGGCTCCGGTGACTCTCGAACCGAGGAAGTCACGGATGAGGTCGGCGACCTCGTGGACGGCGCTCTCGAGCAGGAAGTGCCCGCCCGGGACGAGATGGACCTCGGCGTCAGGCAGGTCTCGGCTGAAGGCGCGCGCACCGTCGGGTCCGAAGATCTCGTCACCCTCGCCCCAGACGGCCAGCAGGGGCACCTGGCTGGTGCGGAAGTACTCGTGGACCTGGGGGTACAGGGCCACGTTGGTCGCGTAGTCGCGGAAGAGCGCGAGCTGGACGAGGTCGTTGCCGGGGCGCGAGACCAGGGCGT
>Ga0308165_1000893_pt1 | contig 46351 bp, 45 predicted proteins | sample PhyWR2_FD_201032 | JGI IMG/M metagenome (GOLD analysis project Ga0308165, IMG submission 201032) | Phyllosphere microbial communities from UC Gill Tract Community Farm, Albany, California, United States - DLSLW.R2 | ecosystem: Host-associated > Plants > Phyllosphere > Unclassified | place: USA... | reverse complement strand
CGGTTCTAAGTGAACTCTCGATTGCCAGGCCCAAATGCCAAACCCGAGATTCTCAAAGGTGGCGTAGTATACGCTGACTCGACGATGTGCTCAAGTCCCGAACAGACAAAGATCCCGATGGATCGCGCGAAATGGTCTAAATCCAACCATGTTCGGCAAAAGAAACATACTCTCCGCGACCGATAATAAAATGGTCAAGTACACGAATATCCATGAATTGACAGCATTTGATAATACGTTCGGTGATCTCTTTGTCGGCTTTACTCGGTGCAGCGCAACCAGACGGGTGATTATGCGCGAGGATCACGGCGGCTGCATTCACTTTTATCGCTTCTCGTACAATTTCTCGCGGATGGACCTCAACATGCCTCAAGGTTCCCGAAAACATGCGGCTATGTTTTATCACCCGGTGTTGGTTATCGAGAAAGATCACCATGAAGATTTCACGCTCTACATCGGAAAGCTGGCTCTGCAGAAAATCTTTCGTCATTTCAGGACTTAACAAGGGATTATCGCCAAGCACTCGCACGCTATGGTAGCGTCGGGCGAGCTCGGCAATACCCTTAAGCTGCGCAAATTTAGCCAGCCCTATCCCTTCGACATGCCTGAATGCTTCCAGATCGGCGTTCAACAACCCGTGCAGTGACCCAAAATGCTGTAACAGTTCCTGCGCTAATACAAACACGCTCTTTCCTGATGTACCGGTGCGTAAAAAGAGCGCCAACAGCTCGGCATCCGTCAGTGATGTGATACCAAAACTCAGCATTTTCTCCCGCGGCAAGAGCGTCAACTCATCATCCATGTCCCTTCTCCCTGTTTTGCTTTCGCTATGCTGACACAGGAACTCCCACCACTCGACTGACACATTTCGTTCTTGCGTAGCGCCTCGCAAAGTGGACCGCGCACATTTTTACGCCGATTTTCGTATTGTGATAAAATGCTTCCCTCTGGTTAAACCCAACAGGAAAGAATCATGATGAGCCTGGCTGGCAAAAAAATCGTTCTTGGCGTGAGCGGCGGCATCGCTGCGTATAAAGCGCCAGACCTTGTTCGTCGCTTGCGAGATCGCGGGGCAGATGTGCGGGTCGCGATAACGGAAGGCGGCAAAGCATTTATTACCCCGTTGAGCCTACAAGCCGTTTCAGGGTATCCGGTATCTGATAGCCTGCTCGACCCGGCAGCAGAAGCCGCAATGGGCCATATTGAGCTGGGCAAATGGGCAGATCTGGTTATCCTCGCTCCCGCAACGGCTGATTTAATCGCTCGCGTTGCAGCAGGCATGGCCAACGACCTGGTTTCAACCATTTGTCTGGCTACGCCTGCCCCTGTCGCCGTTGTGCCAGCCATGAACCAGCAGATGTACCGCAATGCTGCGACCCAACATAATCTTGATGTTCTGGCGTCACGAGGGTTGCTGATTTGGGGACCCGACAGCGGGAGTCAGGCGTGTGGTGATGTAGGTCCAGGACGCATGCTTGATCCGCTTGCCATTGTCGATTTGGCCGCCACGCATTTTGCGCCTGTCAACGATCTGCAACATCTCAACATCATGATTACTGCCGGTCCGACACGAGAGCCCCTGGATCCCGTGCGATATATCACTAACCACAGCTCCGGTAAAATGGGTTTTGCCATTGCCGCCGCGGCAGCAAAACGCGGGGCAAACGTTACGCTGGTCAGCGGGCCGGTCTCGTTGGCCACGCCGCCTTTCGTACAGCGCATAGATGTCACTACCGCACTGGAAATGGAAACTGCCGTCCAGGCACATGCACAGATACAGCAAATATTTATTGGCTGTGCGGCCGTAGCCGATTACCGCGCAGAGACCATTTCTGATGCCAAGATTAAAAAGCAAGGCGATGAATTAACGATAAAAATGGTGAAAAATCCTGACATCGTCGCCGGTGTTGCTGCGCTAAAATCCCATCGACCTTACGTCGTAGGGTTTGCCGCCGAAACAAATAATGTGGAAGAATACGCCCGGCAAAAACGTACCCGCAAAAATCTCGATTTGATTTGCGCGAACGATGTTTCGCTGGCGACACAAGGATTTAACAGCGACAACAACGCATTACACCTTTTCTGGCAGGATGGAGATAAAGTCTTACCGCTTGAGCGCAAGGAACTCCTGGGCCAACAATTACTGGACGAGATCGTTACCCGTTATGATGAAAAAAATCGACGTTAAGATTCTGGACCCGCGTGTTGGCCAGCAATTCCCGCTGCCAACCTATGCCACCTCCGGTTCCGCCGGTCTTGACCTGCGAGCCTGTCTCAATGACGCCGTAGCGCTGGCGCCAGGCGCGACCACGCTGATCCCGACAGGTCTTGCCATTCATGTTGCAGACCCTTCGCTGGCAGCAGTGATTTTGCCTCGCTCAGGTCTTGGTCATAAGCACGGTATTGTGCTGGGCAATCTGGTTGGGCTGATTGATTCCGACTACCAGGGCCAGCTTATGGTTTCTGTCTGGAACCGTGGTCAGGACAACTTCACTATTGAGCCGGGCGAACGTATCGCGCAGATGGTCTTTGTGCCGGTGGTTCAGGCTGAATTTAATCTGGTAGAAGATTTTGATGCCACCGACCGTGGCGAAGGCGGCTTCGGCCACTCTGGGCGCAAATAAGCCCAACGATACGCACCACACGGCGTAATAATGCAATAACACACCGCAAACGCTTGTTTGCGGTCGTTGTGTGGATGCCAGCCGGACAGGCGCTTATTTTCAGGGGTATTTTGTAACATGGCAGAAAAACAAACCGCGAAAAGGAATCGTCGCGAAGAAATACTTCAATCTCTGGCTCTGATGCTTGAATCCAGCGATGGAAGTCAACGCATCACTACCGCAAAACTGGCGGCCTCTGTCGGCGTGTCAGAAGCGGCGCTTTATCGTCACTTCCCGAGCAAAACGCGGATGTTTGACAGTCTGATCGAATTTATCGAAGACAGCCTTATCACCCGTATCAATCTGATTCTTAAAGACGAAAAGGACACAACCGCGCGCTTGCGTTTGATCGTTTTGCTGATTTTGGGTTTCGGGGAACGTAATCCAGGCCTGACGCGAATCATGACAGGACATGCGCTGATGTTTGAGCAGGACAAGCTTCAGGGGCGTATCAATCAGCTTTTCGAACGCATCGAAGCCCAACTGCGCCAGGTTCTCCGTGAAAAGAAAATGCGTGAAGGTGAAGGCTATACCACGGATGAAAATGTGCTGGCTGGGCAGCTGTTAGCGTTCTGCGAAGGAATGCTTTCTCGCTTTGTACGCAGTGAATTTAAATATCGCCCAACGGATGATTTCGACACCCGTTGGCCGCTCGTTGCCGCACAATTGCAGTAAACGAATATAAGCCCGGTCAGCATCACGCTACCGGGCAATTCTTTATACGCCAAACTCTTCCCGATACGCGCGCACTGAAGCCAGATGATCCGCCATCTCTGGTTTCTCCTCCAGGTAGGCAATCAGGTCTTTTAACGTGATGATAGAAATCACTTTGCAGCCATAATCACGCTCAACTTCCTGAATAGCTGAAATCTCACCACGGCCACGCTCCTGGCGATCGAGAGAAATCAACACGCCAGCAAGCGTCGCGCCATTGGCCTGGATAATCTCCATTGACTCACGGATTGCCGTACCCGCGGTGATCACGTCATCTACCAACATGATTCGGCCCTGCAGTTCGCTGCCGACCAGATTGCCACCTTCACCATGGGTTTTGGCTTCTTTACGGTTGAAGCAGTACGGCACGTCGCGATCGTGGTGTTCCGCCAGCGCTACCGCTGTGGTGGTCGCAATCGGGATACCCTTATACGCAGGGCCAAACAACAGGTCGAAATCAATCCCGGAATCCACCAGTGCTTCTGCGTAAAAACGGCCTAATAAAGCCAGATCGCGCCCGGTATTAAACAGCCCGGCGTTGAAGAAATAGGGGCTTTTTCGCCCGGATTTCAGCGTAAATTCGCCAAACTTAAGTACCTGCTTGTTAAGCGCAAACTCAATAAACTGGCGCTGATAGGGTTTCATGGATTTGCTCCTCAAGACTTTTCTACGGACAAAAAAAAGGGCGACAACGTCGCCCTTATATCAATCTTCTAACGCCGCTTTCTGCGTCGTGACAATAGATTCAATTCCCCCTCGGGCTAACGCCAGCAAGGTAAGAAGCTCTTCGTGAGTAAACGGCTCGCCCTCTGCCGTGCCCTGCACTTCAATGATACGACCGTCTTCGGTCATCACCACATTCATGTCAGTTTCGGCTGCGGAGTCTTCAACGTATTCCAGATCGCAAAGCGCTTCGCCGTTTACGATACCTACAGAGACAGCTGCAACCATTCCCTTCATCGGGTTCTTTTTCAGCTTACCGGCAGCAATCAGCTTGTTCAGCGCATCGGCCAGTGCAACGCATGCACCAGTAATGGATGCCGTGCGCGTACCGCCATCAGCCTGAATCACATCGCAGTCCAGGGTAATGGTGAATTCGCCCAGCACTTTCAGATCGACAGCCGCACGAAGCGCGCGAGCGATCAAACGCTGGATTTCCATGGTACGACCGCCCTGCTTGCCTTTTGCCGCTTCGCGGGCGTTACGGGTATGCGTTGCGCGCGGCAACATACCGTATTCAGCCGTGATCCAGCCCTGGCCCTGGCCTTTCAGAAAGCGCGGTACGCCCTCTTCAATAGAGGCAGTGCACAGTACTTTAGTGTCGCCAAATGCAACAAGCACGGAACCTTCAGCGTGTTTTGTATAGTTACGGGTCAGGGTGACGGGACGCACCTGATTGGCGCTACGGCCTGATGGACGCATGATGATATCTCCGGCTTGAAACGAATGTGGCTGCGCATTATACGGATTAAAGTCGCTTATTCCTATCCTGTGAAAGCCACGAAAGCTATAATCCCCCATCTCTCCTCTAAAAACGGGAATGTCTATGATACGCAGTATGACCGCCTACGCCCGGCGTGAAATCAAAGGTAGCTGGGGTAGCGCTACCTGGGAAATGCGCTCGGTGAACCAGCGCTATCTGGAAACTTATTTCCGTATGCCAGAACAGTTTCGCAGCCTTGAGCCGGTCGTGCGCGAACGCATTCGTGCTCGCCTGACGCGCGGTAAGGTTGAATGTAACCTGCGTTTCGAACCCGATGCGAGCGCGCAAGGGGAGCTTATCCTCAATGAAAAACTGGCTAAACAGCTGGTGAATGCCGCTAACTGGGTCAAAATGCAGAGCGATGAAGGCGAGATCAACCCGGTTGATATCCTGCGTTGGCCTGGCGTTATGGCTGCTGGAGAGCAGGATCTGGACGCCATCACCACCGAAATCCTCGGTGCGCTAGATGGTGCTCTGGATGATTTTATTGAGGCGCGTGAAACTGAAGGTCAGGCTCTAAAAGGCATGATTGAACAGCGTCTCGAAGGTGTAAGTGCGGAAGTCTTAAAAGTACGTGCTCACATGCCAGAAGTTCTGCAGTGGCAGCGCGAACGCCTGATTGCCAAACTGGAAGACGCCGAAGTTCAACTCGAAAACACCCGCCTTGAGCAAGAGTTGGTGCTGATGGCACAGCGTGTTGACGTCGCGGAAGAACTTGATCGACTCGAAGCTCACGTTAAAGAAACGTATAATATTCTGAAGAAAAAAGAAGCGGTTGGCCGTCGCCTCGACTTTATGATGCAAGAATTTAACCGCGAATCGAACACGCTGGCATCGAAGTCAATCAACGCCGAAGTCACCACGTCTGCCATTGAACTGAAAGTGCTTATTGAGCAAATGCGCGAGCAGATTCAGAACATTGAGTAACGTCATTTCCTGGATTCCCTAAATGAAAAGCCATCGTTTACGATGGCTTTTTTTATGTGTCGTATTCAGCGCCTATACCACACAGGTTATCGACCTCAATAATGAGCTAGAACGCGTTAAAGGCTCTGCCTGAGTCAAGCCGCTGAGTAACCAAAACAGAAATGCATGAATTTAAGTAATGCCATATTTCACAATATCGCCGTGAAACCACCTAACAACGGGAATGTAGACTTAGTAAAAGTATGGTAAATGCACTCACACAAAAAAATCTAAATCGTGATAGATGCCACAAAACGTTACCCTAGCGTCCTCAATCTGGGGGAAGTGATGCTGCTACACATTTTATATTTGGTCGGGATTACCGCAGAAGCCATGACGGGTGCGCTGGCCGCTGGGCGTCGTCGTATGGATACTTTCGGCGTCATTATTATCGCCACAGCAACCGCTCTGGGCGGCGGCTCTGTTCGCGATATCCTGTTAGGTCACTATCCCCTGGGGTGGGTCAAACATCCGGAGTACGTGGTCATCGTCGCAGTTGCCGCTGTGTTAACGACGATTGCCGCCCCAGTGATGCCCCATTTGAGACGTTTGTTTCTGATTCTGGATGCCGTGGGGCTGGTGGTATTTTCCATAATCGGCGCGCAAATTGCCCTGGATATGGGGGAAGGACCGATCATTGCATCAATCGCCGCGGTCGTGACGGGGGTATTTGGTGGTGTTTTGCGGGATATGTTCTGTAAACGCATTCCGCTGGTGTTCCAGAAAGAGCTTTATGCCGGTATTTCCTTTGCCTCAGCGGTGTTGTACATCGCTTTACAGCATTATGTCTCAAGTCTCGATGTGGTTGTCATCGCGACGCTACTCTTCGGTTTTACCGCGCGGATGCTAGCGCTACGCTTGAAACTGGGGCTCCCTGTATTCCATTATACCCATGACTCACATTAGGTTTTCGACGGATTCGCTTTAGAACCCATTAACACCTTGCTCACCGAGCCAGGTCGCAAGACGCGTAACCTGCGGGTCGTGTAAAAACTCTACCAGTTTTCGCGCTTTTTCAGCGCCAATGCCGGGGAGCTGGTTCCAGCTTCCCGCATCCTTATCCTGTAATTCTCTCCATGAATGAGCACTCAACGCTTTGGCAGCAGATTGCGGTAAAGGTATGCCAAGTGCAATTATCCAGCGCATAAAAGGCTGATGGCGAGCAAACTCGAAACGATGCCATAACTGTAAACTCAGTGCTGAATTCAAACCTGCCGTCTTTTCTATTTGTTCTTGGGTCAACGCCAACCAGGAAAAATATGCTCAAAATGATGAGTCTGATGTAACAGTCGCCAGTTCGAATCACCTAATCCCTCAATATTGAGAACCTGCTTCGAACTCAACCATATTAAGCGGGCAAAAAATTGTTCCAGGCACTCTGGTGAAGCATAAAAACAGGTAAGTGGATGATAGCGAGATGCCGGCGGCAGCGGCTTGACGCGATCAATTGCACGCCACACCACCTTGTCTACCCGGGGAATACCTTGCCCGGCAAGACTCACCAAAATCTGATCGCCAGGCGCAATATCAAGTGCCTGCCAACGGCTAACAGAACCAAGATTTACGCGCTTCACACGTTTATCATCCAACTGTACTGGTTCCAGGGCGGCCACAACGGAAATCTTACCCGTCCGCCCAATCGCGAACTGAATAGCGTTGACTTCTGCTACCTTTGCGACAGGTGAATACTTCCATGCGACGACCCAATCCCCTTCTCCCAGTAACCACTGCTCACCTGCTGGCTCAATCGAGGATCGAACAACAATGCCGTCGGTCGCAAAAGGAAGAGAGGAAGTCAGCCATTCCTTCCGGGTTTTTTCGACATCATCTGAAGTGCTAACGGGTCGCGTATAGCGCTCCGTCAGGTTAAAACCCGCGTTGGACAGTTCAGATAGTCGTTGCGACATGGAATGTGGACCGTCAGGCCAGGCCCAAATAAAGACACCGAGATTTTCTACTGCCCTATTATCATCCTGGCGCATCATAATCCCAGCCACTTTTGCGCGGGCGTTCATTCCTCCCATCTGCTGCTGAATGTGCTCTTCACTCAGTAAAAATATTTCTCCTTGAAGAACACTTTCAGAGAGTAAACCTTGCACGGTTAAAGGAACCGCTGGGATTGCTTGTACCTTTGCGGTCCAGTCTTCCCCTTTCAGTCCATTACCGCGACTGATCGCTTGCGCCAACTTTCCTTTGCGATAAACCAATGTGACTGCCACACCATCGATTTTAGGTTGCACCCACAAATCGCGTCGAGAGTGCATCCACTGACGCAATTCATCTTTGCCAGCCACCTTATGAACGCCAGTATGTGCAAATGGATGCGTTAATGTTCCGTTGTTTGAAGGGATATCATCTGACATAGGCTCATCATGAAAACAGTGCCGCCAATGCGTTAGCCTTGTATTCAGTTGATCATAAACCTCATCGCTCACGTCGCTTTTACCTTCTAGCCAGTAAGCGTCATTCCAGCGGGTAATCTGTGCATTTAGCCCCGCAATTTCTTGCTCCGCTTTGGAATGCGACCACGCAGGGCATATAGCTATGCTATAGCTACTCCACAACACCATGACTACGCCAACCCATTTCCACATTTTTAATCCTCCCTGGTTTGGAGAGGTTATAACTGTCCGGTTTAGGGCTGACTACCAGCAAAGCTGTGCTTTACGAGGCGCTTTCCAGGCAATGTTATTTTTGCTGCAAAGGGGCAAAAAAGTTGGAAAACGACACGCAAAAATCAACAATCCAGGGGAAAAAGTGTGACAAAGGCTACGTCACACCGTGGCGACGTGTATAATAAGCCCGTATGTAAGACTTAATCGCTAACACATACGAAAGACTCTCATGGCTCAAGGCACGCTTTATATTGTTTCTGCTCCAAGTGGCGCGGGTAAATCCAGCCTGATTCAGGCACTGTTAAAAACCCAACCGTTGTACGATACGCAAGTATCTGTTTCTCACACCACGCGCCAACCGCGTCCAGGTGAAGTACACGGTGAGCACTATTTCTTTGTTAATCATGATGAATTTAGAACGATGATTGGCAGAGAAGCGTTTCTTGAACACGCCGAAGTATTCGGTAATTACTATGGCACCTCACGAGAAACTATCGAGCAGGTTCTGGCAACTGGCGTCAATGTGTTCTTAGACATCGACTGGCAAGGTGCTCAGCAAATCCGTAGTAAAATGCCGCAGGCTCGCAGTATTTTTATTTTACCGCCGTCGAAAGAAGAGTTAGACCGCCGTCTTCGCGGACGTGGTCAGGATAGCGAAGAAGTTATTGCGAAACGTATGGCCCAGGCAGTTGCAGAAATGAGCCATTACGCTGAATATGATTACCTGATTGTGAATGATGATTTTGATACCGCTCTTGGCGATCTTAAGACTATTATTCGCGCCGAACGTCTGCGCATGAGCCGCCAGAAGCAGCGACATGACGCTTTAATCACCAAACTGTTGGCAGACTGAACCCACATTCAGTATCATGCCCAGTCATTTCTTCATCTGTGGAGCACTATAAGTATGGCACGCGTAACTGTTCAGGACGCTGTAGAGAAAATTGGTAACCGTTTTGACCTGGTACTGGTCGCCGCGCGTCGCGCTCGTCAGATGCAGTCCGGCGGCAAAGATCCACTGGTACCAGAAGAAAACGATAAAACCACCGTTATCGCATTGCGCGAAATCGAAGAAGGTCTGATCACCAACCAGATCCTCGACGTACGTGAGCGCCAGGAGCAGCAAGAGCAGGAAGCCGCAGAACTGCAGGCCGTAACCGCCATTGCTGAAGGCCGTCGTTAATTAAACCTGCGGGTCGCCCTTGTATCTGTTTGAAAGCCTGAATCAGCTGATTCAACATTACCTGCCAGAAGACCAAATCAAACGTCTTCAGCAGGCGTATCTCGTTGCACGTGACGCTCACGAGGGCCAGACACGTTCAAGCGGTGAACCCTATATCACGCACCCGGTAGCAGTAGCCTGCATTCTGGCCGAGATGAAACTCGACTATGAAACGCTCATGGCTGCGCTTCTGCATGACGTGATCGAAGATACCCCCGCCACCTACCAGGATATGGAACAGTTGTTTGGCAAAAGCGTTGCCGAACTGGTGGAAGGGGTTTCTAAGCTTGATAAGCTGAAATTCCGCGACAAGAAAGAGGCGCAAGCCGAAAACTTTCGCAAGATGATTATGGCGATGGTGCAGGATATCCGCGTCATTCTTATCAAACTTGCTGACCGCACCCATAATATGCGCACGCTGGGCTCATTACGCCCGGATAAACGTCGCCGCATTGCCCGTGAAACGCTCGAAATCTATAGCCCTCTGGCGCACCGTTTAGGTATCCATCACATTAAAACTGAGCTTGAAGAGCTGGGTTTTGAAGCGTTGTACCCAAACCGCTATCGTGTGATTAAAGAGGTCGTTAAAGCCGCGCGTGGCAACCGTAAAGAGATGATTCAAAAGATCCTCTCTGAAATCGAAGGGCGTTTACAGGAAGCGGGAATACCGTGTCGCGTCAGCGGTCGCGAAAAGCACCTGTACTCTATTTACTGCAAGATGGTGCTTAAAGAGCAGCGTTTTCACTCGATCATGGATATTTACGCGTTTCGCGTTATCGTCCATGACTCTGACACTTGCTACCGTGTTCTCGGTCAGATGCACAGCCTTTACAAGCCGCGCCCAGGTCGTGTTAAAGATTACATCGCCATTCCAAAAGCGAACGGCTATCAATCTTTGCATACTTCCATGATTGGTCCACATGGCGTCCCGGTTGAAGTGCAAATTCGCACCGAAGATATGGATCAAATGGCGGAAATGGGTGTTGCAGCGCACTGGGCTTATAAAGAGCACGGTGAAACCAGCACCACAGCACAAATCCGCGCCCAGCGCTGGATGCAAAGTTTACTGGAGCTACAACAAAGCGCAGGTAGCTCGTTTGAATTTATCGAGAGCGTCAAATCCGATCTCTTCCCGGATGAGATTTACGTTTTCACACCAGAAGGGCGCATTGTCGAACTGCCTGCAGGCGCTACGCCGGTTGACTTCGCTTATGCCGTGCACACCGATATCGGTCATGCCTGCGTTGGCGCTCGCGTAGACCGTCAACCGTATCCGCTTTCACAGCCGCTCACCAGCGGACAAACTGTCGAAATTATTACTGCACCGGGCGCTCGTCCGAACGCCGCGTGGTTAAACTTTGTCGTGAGCTCGAAGGCCCGCGCCAAAATCCGCCAGTTGTTGAAAAACCTCAAGCGTGATGACTCCGTCAGTCTGGGCCGTCGTCTGCTCAACCATGCATTGGGCGGCAGCCGTAAACTTGCCGAGATCCCACCAGAGAACATCCAACGTGAGCTTGAGCGCATGAAGCTCGCTGTACTGGACGATCTGCTGGCAGAAATTGGTCTGGGCAATGCGATGAGTGTTGTCGTCGCGAAAAACCTGCAGCAAGGCGATGTGTCTTCTGCACAGTCAACCACGCAAGGCCACGGTCATCTGCCAATAAAAGGCGCGGATGGGGTTCTGATTACCTTCGCTAAATGCTGTCGACCGATTCCTGGCGACCCGATCATTGCGCATGTCAGTCCGGGCAAAGGCCTGGTCATTCACCACGAATCCTGTCGTAACATCCGCGGTTATCAGAAAGAGCCTGAGAAGTTCATGGCCGTCGAGTGGGATAAAGAGACTGAACAGGAATTCATCACCGAAATTAAGGTGGATATGTTCAACCACCAGGGTGCGCTGGCTAACCTGACGGCAGCAATCAACACGGCCTCATCCAACATTCAAAGTCTGAATACGGAAGAAAAAGATGGCCGCGTTTACAGCGCCTTTATCCGTCTGACCGCCCGTGACCGTGTGCATCTGGCGAACATTATGCGTAAAATTCGCGTCATGCCAGACGTCATAAAAGTCACCCGTAACCGAAATTAGTCTTATGAATTCACAGCGTTATGCTCGTATCTGTGAAATGCTCGCCAGGCGTCAGCCCGATCTGACCGTCTGCATGGAGCAGGTCCATAAACCTCATAACGTTTCTGCCATTGTACGTACCGCAGATGCCGTAGGTGTACATGAAGTACATGCCGTCTGGCCAGGCACTCACCTGCGGACCATGGCCTCCAGTGCCGCCGGCAGTAATAGCTGGGTAACGGTGAACACGCATCCCACGATTTCAGAGGCTGTCACGCAATTGAAAGCGTCCGGAATGCAAATTCTGGCAACGCATCTTTCTGATAAATCTGTCGATTTTCGTGAGATTGATTACACCCGTCCGACCTGTATTTTGATGGGACAAGAGAAAACCGGGATCACTCAGGAAGCGCTTGACCTCGCCGATCGCGACATTATTATTCCGATGATTGGCATGGTGCAGTCTCTAAACGTGTCTGTAGCTTCCGCGTTAATCCTTTATGAGGCGCAGCGCCAGCGTCAGAATGCGGGGATGTACGATCGTAAAAACAGCATGCTGCCAGAAAAGGAACAGCAGCGACTGTTGTTTGAAGGCGGCTATCCGGTGCTGGCCCGCGTAGCAAAACAAAAACAATTGCCTTATCCACACGTTAACACGCAGGGCGAAATCGAAGCTGATGCCCAGTGGTGGTCGACAATGCAGTTCGCTGGATAAATCATGAAAGGCCGCCTACTGGATGCTATCCCGCTGAATTCACTGACGGGTGTTGGCGCAGCGCAAAGCGGCAAACTCGCTAAAATCGGTCTGCATACCGTACAAGATCTCCTGCTGCATCTCCCCTTACGTTACGAAGACCGCACTCAGCTTTATGCCATAGGTGATCTCCTTCCCGGAATTTATGCCACGGTTGAAGGTGAAATCCTCAACTGCAACGTCACTTTTGGCGGTCGTCGAATGATGACCTGTCAGATAAGCGACGGCTCCGGCATCCTCACTATGCGCTTTTTCAATTTCAGTGCTGCAATGAAAAACGGCCTTGCTGCGGGACGACGGGTACTGGCCTACGGCGAAGCCAAACGGGGGAAATACGGCGCGGAGATGATCCATCCGGAATATCGCGTACAAGGCGATCTCTCCGCCCCCGAATTACAAGAAACGTTAACACCTGTTTATCCAACCACCGAAGGTATTAAGCAGGCAACGCTGCGCAAACTCACCGACCAAGCGCTTGAACTGCTTGATACCTGCGCCATTACCGAATTGCTGCCGCCTGAGCTGGCTCAGGGCATGATGAGTCTACCCGAGGCGATTCGGACGCTGCACCGCCCGCCCCCTTCCTTACAGCTCAGTGATTTAGAAAGTGGTCAGCATCCGGCGCAACGGCGTCTTATCCTTGAAGAATTACTGGCTCATAACCTGAGTATGTTAGCGCTTCGCGCCGGCGCGCAACGTTTTCATGCGTTGCCCCTACCCGCCCGTGATGATTTCAAAGATAAGCTGCTGGCCTCGCTGCCGTTTAAACCCACCCATGCGCAAGCGCGCGTCACGACGGAGATTGAGCACGATTTGGCGCTTGATGTACCAATGATGCGTCTGGTACAGGGTGATGTGGGTTCCGGTAAAACGCTGGTTGCCGCACTGGCCGCTTTACGCGCGATCGCTCACGGCAAACAGGTTGCTTTGATGGCACCGACAGAACTGCTCGCCGAGCAGCATGCCAACAACTTCCGCAACTGGTTAGCGCCACTTGGTGTTGAAGTCGGCTGGCTGGCGGGTAAACAAAAAGGCAAAGCGCGGATAGCGCAGCAAGAAGCCATTGCTAGCGGCCAGGTGCAAATGATCGTCGGGACTCACGCAATCTTCCAGGAACAGGTGCAATTTAATGGCCTTGCTCTGGTCATTATTGACGAGCAGCACCGCTTTGGTGTCCATCAACGTCTGGCGCTATGGGAAAAAGGGCTGCAGCAAGGATTTCACCCGCACCAGTTGATCATGACGGCGACGCCGATCCCACGTACGCTGGCAATGACCGCGTATGCCGATTTGGATACCTCAACCATTGATGAACTCCCGCCGGGTCGTACATCGGTCACAACCGTGGCCATTCCTGACACCCGCCGCAGCGATATTATCGACCGCGTTCGCAACGCCTGCATTCAGGAAGGCCGTCAGGCTTACTGGGTTTGTACGTTAATTGAAGAGTCGGAACTCCTTGAAGCACAGGCTGCAGAAGTCACATGGGAAGAACTCAAGCTAGCGCTGCCAGAACTCAATATCGGTTTGGTGCATGGCCGTATGAAATCGAAAGATAAGCAGCAGGTAATGCAAAGCTTTAAGCAAGGCGAAGTGCATTTGCTGATCGCTACCACAGTAATTGAAGTGGGCGTAGATGTTCCCAATGCCAGCCTGATGATTATCGAAAACCCAGAGCGTCTGGGTCTTGCCCAGCTTCACCAGCTTCGGGGTCGTGTCGGGCGTGGTGCGGTGGCGTCGCATTGTGTTTTGCTTTTCAAATCGCCACTCTCTAAAACAGCGCAGATGCGTCTGCAAGTATTGCGCGACAGTAACGACGGTTTTGTCATTGCCCAAAAAGACCTGGAAATTCGTGGTCCAGGCGAACTGCTGGGGACCCGCCAGACCGGTAACGCAGAATTTAAAGTCGCGGATTTACTACGCGATCAAGCGATGATTCCCGAAGTACAGCGGCTTGCACGACACATTCATGAACGTTACCCCGAACAGGCGACGGCGTTGATTGAACGCTGGATGCCAGAGACTGAGCGCTACTCAAACGCGTGATCCCTTTTCACACTCCTTCAGAATCCACTCATCACTCAAATCACTTATTTTTAAATGAATAGATATTAATTTTGGTTAATTCTAGCTTTATGAGTAAAGTCTAAATTTGGAAACCAAAAAAGTTCAACTACCCTCATCCATTCATTACTATTTATAGCCGTTACCCCTGTGCCTTACAGTGTTGGTAATTTCAATGGAGATGAAAGATGAACGTAAATAAAACTCTGCTTGCCGCTATTTGTATCTCAACCTGCTGTAGTGCTTTTGCAAATGAAACATCAAATGATACCCCAGCATATCTGCAAATCACAGGTGATGTTAATAATGCGGAATCAAACTGTAGTGTGTCCTTAAGCACGTCGAATATGATGTTGCAGAATATTAATATTATCTCTTTGCCAGAACAAGGTTCTAAAGCATCTATCGATAAGATGGATTCTTTTGGTGTAAAATTATCAGGAGATAAGTGCGATAAGACAGGAATCACATTTATTAGTGGAACAGATAATATATCTGGGAACACCTTAAACAATAACCTGACGACCCCTTCTGCTGCAAAAGGCGTTGGAATAGAAGTTTTTGACAACCATGCTGATCCAATTAATTTCAACGAAACTGTGGATCCAGTCTGGCAATTATTCTCAAATAATTATCCGGTCTATCTACGCATGACAAAACTGACTGGCAAAACGCCGGTTCAGGGTGACGTTCAGGCGTCAATGACTGTTCAATTAGAAAATCTTTAAGTCTTTATCCAACTTTTAGCTTTTACGTTTACCGAGTCAAAAATGAAACAAACCATTCTCAAATCACTGCTTGCCTCTTTATTGTGGTCGACGGTTTCACATGCTGCATTAACGCTTGATGTAGATCGTCTTGTCTATAAAGAGAGCGAAGGTGATGCATCTCTTACTGTCCACAGTAACGAGGAACGCGCCTTCCTAATCCAGTCGTGGCTGGATGCCGGTGACAGTACCGTTAAAAAAGATCTGCCTTTTGTTGTGACACCACCATTGTTCCGCCTGGGTCCGCATAGCGATAACGTTATTCGTATAATGTATTTAGGCAATGGACTTCCTAAAGATCGTGAAAGCCTTTATTGGTTAGACGTTAAAGGCGTACCCGGTCTTAATGATGAAGAGTCGAAAGCAGAAAGCCGAATGGTTTTAGCGATTAACAATCGCATAAAATTCTTTTTCCGCCCAGCCGGACTAAAAGGCGACCAGGGTGCAGCCATGAAAGGGCTTCAGTGGAGCCATTCGGGTAATACCTTAACCGCTAAAAACGATTCACCGTTTTATCTTGTATTGAATAATATTGTCTGTGACAAAGAATCTATCGCTGTCTCTGTTGTTGATAACAACACTGTTATTCCACCATTTGGTAATAAGTCATTTAAATTGAAACATGACCCCGTTACCGGCTCAAATGTCGAATGGAATGCATTGAACGATTTTGGTATTGCATCACCAACTTTTACACAGCGTTTTTGATTAATTAGCTGGGTGTCATGCGCTGTATTAAATTTAAATGGTTAATGCCCTTTGCTGTTTCAGCACTATCGTCACATTCTGCCTGGTCAGGTGAACATTTTGATCCAGGTTTATTGCAGTCTGTTAATGGGAATGCGGTGATAAATGATACCGCACTTCTCAGTCAAGGCTTTCAACCTCCGGGTACGTACTCCGTTCATATTGATGTAAACGGAAAAAGTGTACTGGTAAGTAGTGTCCGATTTGAAGCAAACAGTGAAAAACAACTGGTTGCTTGTCTCTCGTTCGAGCTTTATAAAAAACTGGGAGTCGATATGAGTAAAATCAAATCTGGAACTGACGATAATGCCCTTAAAGGGACTTGTACCTCTATTGAAGAGCAGATCCCTGGGGCAAAGGCCAATTTCGACTTCTCTAAACTTAAATTAGAAATAGCTCTCCCACAGACCGTTTTACGTGATGAGTCATTGCAAGGCGTACCGCCGGAAGAGTGGGACGATGGTATACCAGCATTAATCACGATGTATCAGGTCTCAGGCCAGCAATATATTAAACACGGTCAAGATACTTCTGATTCGTTGTATGCCAACTTAACAAACGGCATCAACATTGGTCGCTGGCGCTATCGTAATAACTCGACGGCAAGTAAAGAAGATGGCTGGCAAAACATCAGCAATTATGTCGAAACGGCAATTCGCCCCTTAAAAGGCGAGTTAACGCTGGGTGACGCCAGCACGCCAGGTGACATTTTCGACAGTCTACTTATCCGTGGGGTTCAGCTCAGTTCAGACGACGAGATGACCCCAGATCAGCTCACAGGCTTCGCCCCGTTAATTCGCGGCATTGCGAAGAGTAACGCGCGCGTCACCGTCAGGGAAAATGGAAACGTCATCTATCAACGCTCTGTTCCTGCCGGTCCATTTGTCATCACCGATCTTTCTTCGGTCTCAAACGGCGGAAAACTTGACGTAACCATCACTGAAGCTGACGGCTCTGAAACGCATAGCACCGTTTCCTATTCGAACGTACCTCAGTTACTTCGTACCGGTCAGATGAAATACAGCCTGTCTGCCGGTCAGTATTTGTCAGACACTGAGGGAGCCGAGAAGAAGCCCAAAGTTCTTCAGTCGACGCTTTCTCTGGGGCTTCCGCTCAATACAACGCTCTATGGCGGCAGTCAATTCCACGAGAAATTCCGCGCCTTTAGCCTCGGTCTTGGGTTTGATTTACAACGTGCTGGTGGCGTTGCGCTAGACGTAACGCGAAGTAAAGGTCGCCGCGAGGAACTTGATCAGAAGCAAGGTGAAATGACGCGTCTCACCTATCGCAACAGTATTCCCGAATCTGACACTCAAATTCAGATGGATAGTCGATTTTATGCCCATGACTATCAGTCGTTTAGTGATTGGGCCACTTCCAGCGATGACATCGAAGAATCGCGCAAACGTCGCGAATACAATCTGACGATTAACCAGTCATTGACAGATGAGCACAGTTTTTTTGCCACCTTGAATCGCGCTGAAAACACGGATAACACCGTCTCACGCATGTGGCAACTTGGCTGGAATGGCGCAATCAACATGGTCAGCTTCTCTCTGGCCTACAGCATGACCCGGGAAGACAGTGCGGAAAAATGGGATAAGCAATTGGCGCTGACGCTTTCCGTTCCTTTCAGCGAATTATTCCCGAAAGCACAACCGATGGTGAGCCTAACCACCACATCAGCTCTGGAAGGCGATATGTCTAACCAGCTTGGTGTCAGTGGCAAAGTGGGCGATCGCCAGGATCTGAACTGGAATACGCAATTCTCATACGCCTCACAAAAAGATCAGAGTGATACCCAGAGTGGTTCTGCTGGAATGAACTATCAGGGACGCTATGGCGATCTTGATGTGACCTGGAATGCTGACAAAAATCAGTCAATTACATGGAACGCGTCGGGTAATGTGCTTGCTCACCGCCATGGCATCACTGCCGGTCGCTACTCAAATGGCAGCATGGCACTCGTTGCTATTCCTGGTGCGCCTGATGTTGCACTGGAGGGTGGTCAAACAACATTAACTGACTCCCGAGGCTATGCCATTGTTCCAGACCTGCGTACTTATCACCGAAACCCGCTCAATATTGATACGCGGGCCAGTAAAAGTATCGACTTTAGCAGTACCTCAGCCCAGGTCACGCCGACGAAAGACGCGGTTGTTCTGGCAAACTTTACGGCCATTATCGGCCACAAAGCCGTGCTCACTGTGAAATACAACAATGAATTTCTGCCGTTTGGCGCACGGGCACGCATAGAGGGAAGCGACAGCGTTTACTACGTCGGCGATCAGGGACAGGTCTATCTCAATGCTGCACCTGAAAAGGGCGTAGTGAACTTCAAATGGGGTGATAAGCAGACCTGCTCTGCTCCGTTTGAGATCAAAGCAAGTGATAACGCTCTGCCAATCACATTACTTTTACTGGAGTGTCATTAATACGATGAAAAAGCTCATTTCTCTTGTATTCATCACGTTGCTTCAGGGCGTTACGCTTAATGCTATCGCAGGCCCATGTACTCAGGAAGCGCCGATCAAAGCACAGAATTTAACGATTCCGGTGACCATACAAATGCCTGCACAGAGCGCCACCGCCTCCGTAGGGACAGTCTTGTATAAAAAAGAGGCTTCGCTTGCACAGTTAACGGGTTCACACCACCTCATTACCAATGAGTGTGTGAACAAGTTAAAAAAAGTACTGGCCGGACGCATGACCTCAGCGCAATCGGGAGCGGGTATTTTTACGACCCCCTATGCAGGACTTGGGATTCGCATAACGCTCATTTTTGACAAGGCAAATCGCCCTCATAAAGAGTGGATTCTTCCTTTTAATAATCCAGTGACCGATCTGACTTATGATGCGATCACCACGGATGATATAAAATTAAGAATTGAAGCAATCAAAACGGGACCACTTAAAGGCGGTGCGGAAAACGTCCAGCTGCCTTCTTTGCTCTCGCTGAGCGACAATTCTTTAGTGGTTAATCTGGCAATCAAGATTTTGGCGGCAAAATCACATTGCACAATTCAGATGTTAAATCCGCAAATAGATCTCCCGCCAATTGATGCGAAAACGATTGATAAACAAAAGAGATCGAAAACGTATCCAGCCAATATCAGCCTCAATTGTCTGAATACGCAAAAAGCCAGCATTAATATTGAAGGGAATAATAATGTCAATATTCCATCTGTTTTCAATAACATTGCCACAGACAACCCAGCAAAAGGTGTGGGCGTCGAAATGCTTTATAACGACAGCACGTTAACACCTGGCAACCCCATTGATATTGCGCTTCCTAATCAAACTAATTTTTCTTTACCCATCAGCGTACGATACGCACGTTTAAAGGAGAAAATTACAGAAGGAAATATAAAGACACAAATAACACTGCGTATTAATTATCTGTAAAAGAAATAAGGAAGCGTAATCACAAACCGTGAGTATTCTTCACCTATTTCATCCAAATTAACTATAAGGAAATTCAATGAATAAGTCTTTATTGGGACTGGCAATTTCTGCATTGTTTATGATGGGCGCCGCCCATGCAGAAGTTAACCCTAATGATGTATCAGCGACGCTGAGCGTCACAGGTTCTGTTACACATCAGGTTAATTGTGCCGTTAAAATTAGTAGCTCAGTCGTTAACTTGAGTGCCGATATTGAAACCATGGCTAAACAGGGTGCAGCTGGCTCACAGGACATACAAACGGTGGAAATTAGCCTGGGTGGCGACGAAGAGTGCCAAACAAAGGCCGGTGCGGGTGAGATTGCATATTCATTCCAGGGAACAGCTGACTCAGCAGATAAGACTTCTATTGCAAACACCGATCTCAGTGCAAACGCTGCAACAGGCGTGGGCATTGCGTTATATGACGTAAAAAATGATAAACGCGTCATTAAAATCAACCAGGACACTATGGCTATTAACAGTAGTAATACTGTTGACCATCTCGGCCTGGCGTTGGTAAAGCTGAATAATCAGGAAGTAAAAGCCGGTTCCGTAAATGGTTCCGTGACTATTCAGATTGAACACATTTAATATTATTTTTTAAAAAGGAAATTGAAATGAAAAAAACATTAGTTGCTTTAACCTTAGCGTCACTGTTTATGGCAGGTGCGGCTCAGGCAAAGGATTCTGCAGGATTAACCATTACAGGTTCAATCACCGATCAAAACGCATGCAACATCACCATAAGCGAGCAGTCTGTCACGCTCACCGACAATATTAGTGAACTGATTGATCAGGGAAAAAATGCGACTAAAGCGACCCCTGTAACGTACACCATTAATTATGGTGGTACGGCTAGTGCAGAAGGCTGCATTGGCAATATCGCACTGCAAATAACCGGTAACGCTAATGCAGATAATGTCACTTTGGCAAATAGTGCCCCAGAGTCGGTCGCAGCTAAAGGTATTGGTGTTGGCGTATATGATGCTGACTCCAAAGCAATGAATATCGGGAGTAAATTCACGCCAGCGAGTGGTACAGGTCAAATCAATCTTCAACTTGTTAAGCTGAATGGTGAAACGCCGGTGAAGGGCTCCGTATATACCACATTGACGCTCAACGTCACCAGCCTGTAATTTAAAAAAACAAGAAATACATAAATTTATTTTCCTGCTCTGAGAGAGCGACTAACGTTTAAATAAAAGCATAGCGATATTGAGCGACATCTTTTATTTTTTTGCCGCTCTCTTATAGAACAAAAGGATATGGTAATGGAAAAATCATTAATTGCAGTGACGTTTGCTTCGCTGTTGATGGCGGGTGCTGCACAGGCAACCGATCATTCAGCCAGCATTGATATTAGTGGTACAGCTATTGGCAGCCCATCAGAGTGTTCCGTGTATGCGACGCCATCAATTACTCTTACTGGCGCAATTTCTAAAATGCCTACGCAAGGTGACGATTCCACCGACCCGACGGTTATAAACTATTCAATTGGCTCAAACAGTGATCCCAGCTGTCTTGATAACATCGCAATTATAGTAACTGGCACCGCCGATGATGCCGACCAGACCACTATCGCCAACACTGACAAGGGTGCTAATGCCGCCAAGGGCGTCGGTATTGGTTTATATGACTCAGCTCTTAAGCCACTGAAAATTAATGAAAGCACTCTCTCCAGCGCAACCAACATGGGTCAAATTAATCTTCAGTTGGTTAAGCTAAAGGGTCAAACGCAGGTTGAAGGAACCGTTCATGGTTCATTAACCCTCGAGATTACTCATATTTAATATTCAGTTTTTACTATTTATTTTTTACTATTTATTTTAATAAGGAATTTTGAAATGAAAAAGACTTTTATTGCTTTCACATTAGCTTCACTGTTTATGGCGAGCGCTGTTCAGGCGAAAGATTACTCTGCAGTCGTGGATATTAGCGGTTCAGTAGTCGGCGATCATACCGAATGTGCCATCTTTGCTGAGAGTTCCGTTACGCTGGCTGGAAAAATTGAAACCTTGCCTGCACAAGGAGCAAATGCAACTAAACCGAGCCAACTTGGCTATTCGATTCAGCCAATTAATGGCAACTCCAGCTGCGTCGGAAAAGTTGAATTACAACTGCACGGTAATTCTGATGACTCAGACGGTAACACCCTGAAAAATGATGATGCAACAGACGCCGGCGCTAAAGGTGTGGGCATTGGTTTGTTTGATGCCAATTTTAAGCCGATCAATATTAAGGATAACCATATTACCATTACTGACCAGCCAAGCTTTATTAACTTGCAAATGGTCAAACTGACTGATCAGACGCCTGTTGAGGGCAATGTTCATGGTTCCCTGACCCTGGAAGCCGTTCATCTCTAATAGCTGTAGATCATTAATGAAGTTAAGGATATTAAGATGAAAAAAACATTACTGGCTTTAACGTTAACGTCGATGTTTATGGTTGGTGCTGTTCATGCAGAAGATCAGTCCGCCACGATTAATATTAGCGGTTCCGTCGTTGGCACTAGCGGTAGTTCATGTACCGTCACTCCGGATGATGCCACTATTCAGCTCGCCAGCAATATTAAAGATCTCCCGCTTCAGGGCACCAAAGTAACTGAAGCGATGCCCCTAAAGCTTTTTATTGCGGGTCATGTTGATTCATCTACCGATAGCTGTGTAGGGAAAATTGCACTTCAAATTCATGGCCAGGCCGATAATGCTGATGGCGATGTATTGGCGAATTTAGATACTAGCCAAGCAGCCGCCAAAGGTATCGGTGTGGGCGTATTTGATGTGCATATGGCGCCACTCAGTATCAATGGTCCAGATATTACGCCTGACGATTCAACCGTTGAAATTAAGTTGGAAATGGTAAAACTGAACGGTCAAACGCCCGTCGCAGGGAACGTTCATTCGACTTTAACTGTCGATATCGTTCATATTTAATCGCTATCTGACATGCCCAGAATACCGGGCATGTTTTTAGCCAATTCTTCATAGAGAGAGTAAATAATGAAGAAACTAGCCTTATCTTTAGCCTTGAGCGGTATTATTCTGGCGGGCCCCGCGTTCGCTGAGGATCAAGATATCTCTCACGGCATGACCATTTATGGTCGGCTTGAAACAGCAAAAAATGATTGTACTGTATTAATGAGTAAATACATTATTGCGCTCAGTCAATCTGATAAATATTTACCCGACCAGGGCACCACTCTGGGATCAGAGCGTGCGGACGAGAAAATTTACGTCCAGCTCGGCGGCGAACATTGCAACGCCGAAGAGAACTACAATCATATTGGTTTAAAATTCATTGGAGAAGCTGATAAGTTTGGCGGCGAGACTCTCGCCAATGTGAATACTGGCAGCGACGCGGCAACCGGTATTGGCATTCAGCTCACTGATATTCAAAATCAAATTTTGACGCCTAATGTGACTATTTCTAAGTTTCCAAGAACTAAAGCTGGCAGTGATCCCGCCACGACTACGGCCTCATTCCCGCTCTATTTTACTCTGGTTAAATTGAAAAATCAGACAGCGACCCCGGGTAAAGTGCAAACCAACCTGACAGTGCAAATTGAGCGTATCTAAGCTCCCTGTCTACCCAGGTTGTCATATTAAGGATGAAAAATGACTAAACATTTATTAGCAGGCTTAGCCATTTCAGCACTGATTTCGGTCGGCCCTGTCATGGCAAGTACTCAAACGCAGGATATGTCCGCAGTTGTGGATATTTCAGGCTCTCTTATCCGCGAAGGATTTACCTGCGCAGTCAATACAAGTGAAAGCTCAATTTCCTTGCTTGAACTGCCAGAGACCCTTATTAAGCAAGGTGATAACGCAACTGCACCTATTCTGGTTCATATATCCGTCGTTGGTAACGATAAATGTGCAGAATTAATTGATGGTGGTCACATGGCATTCCGCTTTACGGGAAAAGAGGACGATGCTGACCATACTGCACTCGCAAACAGTCTGACTGACGAAACGGCTGCAAAAGGCGTTGCGATCGGTATCTTCGATGCTGATAACAAGCCCGTAACGGTCAAAACAGGTTTGTTACCTGCCAAAACGGACACCGTTTTCGGTATTCAGATGGTGCAGCTTAAAGGTCAGGAGGCTGTCGGTGGTAACATCAATGCCGCCATGACTGTCGACATCGAACGTCTGTAATCCCTCTAACCCATCTCCGGATGGGTTTTTTCTCTCCTCCCGTTTCTTCCAAAAAATTTTATCTCTATTTCACCGTTCACGAATTTTCCTCGTGACGCCTGCGCGCGCCATATTTATGAGCATTTGAGTTCACCCTGACACGTCAGCCATTCGCCGTGGGCCAAACTTTCCTTTTTACCTGGCAAACGTTTGCTTTTACCATCCGGTCAGATAAAATGCCCGCTTTTCCACCGTGGGATTGCCGCCGATGTCCGCTAACGCCATAGAGTCTCAAGATGCGCAACCGATTGCGCAGGTTCAGCATAACAGTGAATTAATCTACCGCCTCGAAGATCGTCCGCCACTGGCGCAGACTCTTTTTGCCGCCTGCCAACACCTGCTGGCCATGTTTGTGGCGGTCATCACCCCGGCACTTCTGATTTGCCAGGCGCTTGGATTACCGGCGCAGGACACCCAGCACATCATCAGCATGTCCCTGTTCGCCTCGGGTGTGGCCTCTATTATTCAGATTAAAGCGTGGGGTCCGGTAGGTTCAGGTTTGCTCTCCATTCAGGGCACCAGCTTTAACTTTGTCGCGCCGCTGATTATGGGCGGAACGGCACTTAAAACCGGCGGCGCGGATGTGCCAACGATGATGGCGGCGCTGTTCGGTACGCTGATGCTGGCAAGCTGCACGGAAATGGTTATCTCACGCGTGCTACACATGGCGCGCCGCGTTATTACGCCGCTGGTTTCCGGCGTAGTGGTGATGATTATCGGCCTGTCGCTGATTCAGGTGGGCCTGACGTCCATCGGTGGCGGCTATGCGGCAATGAGCGACAACACCTTTGGCGCACCGAAAAACCTGCTGCTCGCGGGCGTCGTGCTGGCCATCATTATTCTACTTAACCGTCAGCGTAACCCGTACCTGCGCGTGGCTTCCCTGGTGATCGCCATGGCCGCTGGTTATCTGATGGCGTGGGCGCTCGGCATGCTGCCGGAAAATACCGCACCCACCAACAGCCCAATGATTATGGTGCCAACGCCGCTGTATTACGGCCTGGGCATCGACTGGAATCTGCTGCTGCCGCTGATGCTGGTCTTTATGATCACCTCTCTGGAAACGATCGGCGATATCACGGCGACGTCTGACGTCTCCGAACAGCCGGTTTCGGGTCCGGTTTATATGAAGCGCCTGAAAGGCGGCGTGCTGGCGAACGGCCTGAACTCATTCGTCTCTGCGGTTTTCAATACCTTCCCGAACTCCTGCTTCGGCCAGAACAACGGCGTGATCCAGCTGACCGGTGTAGCCAGCCGCTATGTGGGCTTTGTTGTTGCATTGATGCTGATCGTGCTCGGTCTGTTCCCGGCGGTGAGTGGTTTTGTGCAGCACATTCCGGAACCGGTTCTGGGTGGCGCTACGCTTGTCATGTTCGGCACCATCGCGGCGTCTGGCGTGCGTATCGTGTCGCGCGAGCCGCTGAACCGCCGTGCAATCATGATTATCGCGCTGTCGCTGGCTGTTGGACTGGGTGTTTCTCAGCAGCCGCTGATTCTGCAATTCGCGCCTGATTGGGTGAAAAACCTGCTCTCCTCCGGCATCGCCGCTGGCGGTATCACGGCCATTGTTTTGAACCTCGTTTTCCCGCCTGAAAAGAACTAATTCCTTTCACGGCAGGCATTAACTGCCTGCCGTGAAATCTAAATACACCATTCCCGCCTTGAGGATTGCGCATAAATCGTGCATAACTCCTTTATGTGCGTTTGACGGGATGGAAGACCATGAAATTTATTGGAAAGCTGCTCATCTGGATTTTGATTGCGATATTAATCGTAATCCTGGCTCTTTATATTCTGGTGCAAACCCGCTGGGGCGCGGCTCAGGTGAGCAGCTGGGTCACGGTGAACACCGATTACGAGCTTAATTTCGACCTGATGGATCACCGTTTTTCATCACCTTCACACATCATTCTGGAAAACGTCACCTTTGGCCGCGATGGCAAACCTGCCACGTTAGTCGCCAAAACCGTTGATATCGGTTTGAGCAGCCGCCAAATCACCGATCCGCTGCACATGGATACCATCACGCTGCGCGACGGCACGTTAAACCTCTCCCCGCAAACTGCGCCGCTGCCTTTCCAGGCTGACCGTCTGCAATTGAATAATATGGCGTTTAACAGCCCGAATACCGAATGGGATCTGAGCGCGCAAAAAGTCACCGGCGGCGTCAGCCCGTGGCAGCCCGAAGCAGGCAACGTGCTGGGCAAACAGGCGCATATTCAGATGAGTGCCGGATCGCTCACGCTCAACGGCGTGCCCGCCAGCAACGTCCTGATTCAGGGCGAGCTCAACGGAAAAGAAGTGGTCCTGAGCACCATCGGCGCGGACATGGCACGCGGTTCGCTTACCGGCACCGCGCGGCGCAACGCTGATGGCGGTTGGGTGATCGACACCCTGCGGCTCAACGATATTCGCCTGCAAAGTGACAAATCGCTTCTGGATTTCTTTGCCCCGATCACCACGCTGCCGTCGTTACAGGTGGGCCGTCTCGACGTTACCGATGCGCGTTTGCAAGGCCCGGACTGGGCCGTCACCGATCTCGATTTCAGTCTGCGCAATCTGACGCTGAGCAAAGGCGACTGGCAGACACAGGAAGGGCGTTTATCGATGAACGCCAGCGAATTTATCTACGGTTCGCTGCATCTTTTCGACCCGATTCTGAATGCAGAATTCGCCCCGCAGGGGATCGCGCTGCGTCAGTTTACCTCCCGCTGGGAAGGCGGCATGGTTCGCACTTCCGGCAACTGGCTGCGTAACGGTAAAGCGCTGGTGCTGGACGATGTCGCCGTGGCAGGTCTGGAATACACCCTGCCGCAGAACTGGAAAACGTTGTGGATGGATCCGCTCCCGGAATGGCTCAACGCGGTGACGCTGAAAAAATTCGGCCTGAGCCGTAATCTGGTCATTGATATCGACCCGGCGTTCCCGTGGCAAATCACGTCGCTCGACGGCTACGGCGCAAATCTGCACCTGGCGAAAGACCGCCAGTGGGGCATTTGGGGCGGCAATGCCACGTTGAATGGCGCGGCGGCGACCTTTAACCGCGTGGATGTGCGTCGCCCGTCGCTGGCACTCGCGGCCGACGCATCCGCAGTAAACATCACGGAGCTGAGTGCATTTACCGAGAAAGGGATTTTGGAAGCCACGGCAGCGGTATCACAATTGCCGCCACGCCAGACCACGGTCAGCCTAAACGGGCGCGGCGTACCGTTTAAAATTCTTCAACAGTGGGGCTGGCCTGAACTACCGATTACGGGCGACGGCAATGTGCAACTCACGGCCAGCGGCAGCATTCAGGCGAAAGCGCCGCTAAAACCCACGGTGAACGGCAAGCTGAGTGCGGTGAATATGGATAAACAGAAAGTGGAACAGACCATGACGGGTGGTGTGGTGACAAGCGCCCCCGTATCCACACCACAATCCTTAGAAACGCCTTCCACCCAGCCCATTCAGTAACCTTTCTCCTGGTCGGGCCTATCTCTTCACGGTAGGCCCGCTGCAAAAAAACGAAACCTGTTCTCTTTTCATGGCTGTTTGTACCTATTTTTCGCAACCTGTTCCACTTTGCCCTGACGCTTGTTATAACTTCTTTACTGGAAGTCCAAACCAATAATTAAAATACCCTACAAGAAAGGAACAGCCACTATGTCTGGAATACGTCAACGTATTCTGGAGAATATGCAAACGTTCTCCAGAGCAATGATCGGCGCAGTTCTGTTTTTACCCGTAATTGGATTAATTTTAGCACTGAGTTCAGTATTAACTAACCCAACCCTTATTCCCGAGACCAGTTTTTTACACAATCTCGGGCAGTTATTAGGAGACACCTTCTGGCCATTATTTGGAAATCTCGGATTGTTATTTTGCGTCGGGATTAGCTATGGCCTGGCCAAAGATCGTAAAACTGAAGTCGCACTCGTTTCCGTGATGTGTTTTATTATGTTCCTCGGCGCCAATCATTCGTGGCTGGAATTTACGCATCAAATAGCCGAAAAAATAAATGGTGAATATTACGGTACCGGGCAAACAAAATTATTAGGTTTTGTCGTTGTCGATATGGGTATTTTTCTGGGAATTATTCTCGGATGTACAATTGCCTGGGTACATAATAAAGTCGCCAGCGTAGAACTCCCCGGTGCGCTGTCTATGTATGGCGGAGCCAAACTGACGCTTATCGCGATGACTCCGGTTGTTATCCTTTACGCCATTGCCTTTACCTGGTCTTGGCCATTTATGACGCATGGGATCACCGCACTCACCGGGTTTATGAAAAATGCAGGCGTTGCGGGAGTCTTTGTTTACGGCTTCTTTGAAAAATTCTTGATTCCAACCGGCTTACATCATTTCGTTTGGTCACCCTTCCAGCTGACGCAAATTGGCGGCACATTGAGCGTTGACGGGCAAACCGTCTCTGGCACTCAGGCTATCTTCCTTGCCTATATGCGCCATCCTGATTTAACCCCGGTAATGAACGAAGCGCTGCGTTTTTCACAGCAAGGAATGACAACTATCTTTGGGCTGGCAGGTGCATCACTGGCGTTTTATCACACGGCTAAACCGGAGAAAAAACGGCTGGCAAAAGCGATTTTGCTCCCCGCGATAATAACGTCGATGCTGACAGGGATAACCGAACCGATTGAATTTACCTTCCTGTTTATTTCGCCTTTGCTATGGGTTATTCACGCGACGCTGACCGCCGCCTCACAGGCCATTTGCGATATCTTCACTGTCCGTCCGTGGGGAGCATCCGGACTAATTGAATTTCTGATTTACAACTTACCGCTGCCCGTCTCATTAACACGTTGGCCGCTCTATATTGTGATTGGCGTTGGGCAATTCGCTGCTTATTACGTGATATTCCGCACCCTGGTGCTGAAATTAAATCTTAAAACACCAGGCCGTGAAAATGATGAAGAAGTGAAGTTATACAATAAGGCCGATTATCGGGATAAAATTAAAAACCAGTCGACGCCTCGTGGTGCAAATACAGACGACATTATTCTCGGCCTGGGCGGTAAAGACAATATTCTTTCCGTTGATAACTGTTTTACGCGGTTACGTGTCGCGATCCGTAATATGGATCTGGTGGATGATACGATATTAAAAAGCACCGGTGCCAATGGCGTGGTGCGAAACAGAAATGAAGTTCAGGTGATTTATGGCGTGAAAGTGGAACACATCCGCACTCACGTAGATACCTGGCTGGCAACACATTAATCAGGAGACATCATGAAATTAACCGTACTTGGCGGCGGCGGTGTTCGCTCGGCCTTTCTCGCAAAATCACTGGCATATAACGCTCATCGAATTGGTCTGAAAGAAGTCGTTTTTCTCGACAGCTCAAAAGACAACTTAGCTATTTTTGGTGAAATCGCGCGCTACGTATTTAACACCATTCGTCCGGATATTCATTTTAGTTTGACGACAGATCCCGTGGTCGCGCTAAAAGGGGCGGGCTTTGTTATCACCACGCTGCGCGTCGGCGGCGATGAAAGCCGTATTCGCGACGAACGAATCGCCCTTGAGCACAACACACTTGGGCAGGAAACCACAGGTGCCGGCGGATTTGCGATGGCAATACGCTCTATTCCGGCCATTCTGGATTACTGTCGTTTGATTGAAGAACATGCCGATCCGGATGCGATTCTGTTCAACTTCACCAACCCATCAGGGTTGGTCACCGAAGCCATTATTAAGTCAGGTTTTAAGCGTCGGGTTTACGGTATCTGCGACGCACCGTCAGAACTGATTCGTGAACTGCCCGCCATTCTTGGCTGTGATGAGCGCGATTTTCAGGTCGAATGTTATGGGTTAAACCACTTCTCCTGGTTTACCCATTTCACCGTGCGTGGCGAAGACGTCACCGATAAGCTGATTAACAGTCCGGCGCTTTACAGCCATACCTGCATGCAGTATTTCTCGCCGGAGCTGGTGAAGCAGTGTGATAAACAGTTACTCAATGAATATCTCTACTACTACTACTATCGGGAAGAGGCGCTGCTGGCGATTCAAAATTCGGCCGAGACGCGCGGTGAGCAGATTGCTCGCATCAACAGAGATATGCGCCAGGAGCTGACGAGCATCGATGTCAAAGCCCATCCGGCAGCCGCATTTGATATCTGGATGAAACACTACCTCAAACGTGAAAACAGCTACATGCAGAGCGAGTCGCAGCAGGAAAAATTTAATACGCGCGCCCCGCTGACGCTGCAACAGTTTATCGAAGAGCCAGATACCGGCGGTTATGCGGGCGTCGCCCTCGATATTCTGGAAGCAGTGAATAGTGACACAACGAAACGTATTGTGGTGTCGATTTCCAATAACGGTACGCTCGATTTTCTGCAACCGGACGACGTCATTGAGATCAGCTGTGATCTCAGTAAAACCGGGCTAAAACCCGTCACACCACGCCATGTTCCCACCGCGCAGAAGAACATGATCTCCTGTGTGAAAGAGTATGAACGCCTGGCCGTCTCCGCGATCCTCACCAGGGATCGTGAAATGGCCGTGCGTGCCCTGATGGCGCATCCACTGGTGGGGTCATGGTCGCTGGCAAACAAACTGGTGGCAGCATACCTGGACGACGCGCATTGCGAAGGCTGGTAATTAACGCGCAGGGGTATCGGATGATGCCCCTACGCCAGACTGCTGGAACCAGAGTTTGAGTAAATGCTCAAAACCGAGAATACAGTAACCAAAGAACGGGTTGCTCCAGTAAATATCATCATCATATTTTTGCGGATCGTGAATAATGAACGCAGTATCGGCTGCCTGAGCGAGTGGACTTTGATAATCGCCGGTAAAACAGATGAGATCGGTATTCTTACCGTCCAGGGCTTTTACCCAGTTTAATGCTGAACTGCTGCGTCCGGACTTGGAAATGATCCAGATAGCATCAAATTTGGTTGTATTTTTTTGTTCGAGGATTTCATAGTCTGGCCATAATGCCAGGCTAGCATTAACGCCAATCACCAGGAATTTATTATAAATATACTGCGCAATAAGCTGTGAAAAACCACTTCCGTGGATCAAAATGCGCTGCTGTTGTAAACCATTAAGCACTGAAGCCAGCTGCTCCGGCGGCTGGATCTTCATAAAATCGACGTCATTGGTCACATCTAACTTCGGCATCGTAATATTAAATTTTATGAAATACACCATTTCCAGCCAGCCGCTGAATTTTAATTTTTTGGCGAGGCGAATAATAGATGAAGGATTGCTGTAACAACGTTCCGCCACCGCGCGGATACCTTCGCGAATACAACGTTCAGGATCGCTCTGAATATAACGTAAGACATTTATTTCGATTTTATTTAACTTAGTATCGCGGAAAATATTTTCCAGTTCCATGTATCGTCCTCTCTTTATCAACATTCAGAGTAACTGATACATCGAAATTAATATGTGCCATTAATCACTGATTTATCATTATTAAAGCGAGGACCGCATGACGAAGAATTTCGCTCTGCTGACGATGGTATTCTTTTTATGGGGCATCATTACCGCCGTTAATAGCGTTATTATTCTGTTCTTTTATCACTATTTTCAAATAAGCTGGCAGCAGGCGATGTGGGTGACAGTACTTTTTTACATTGCCCCTTTTGCCAGCAGCATTCCCTCCGCAAAGCTGATCGCCCGCTGCGGATACCGACACATGCTGGAAGGCTCTCTGCTGGTTTGTGCGACGGGGTGCATTATGCTCGCCCTCTCTATTCACGAAGTCGAGTTCACGGGAGCATTGCTCTCGGTCTTTATTGTGGCCGTCGGCGTCGCAGCTCTGCAGGTTGTCGCCAACCCTTACCTCGCGTTGCTCAGCGCTCCGGAGCAGCGCGTTCGCCATTTAAGCCTCGCCTCAGCGGTTAACTCACTTGGCACCACGCTCGCACCGCTCTGCATCGCTATCCTGTTGAAAATGCACCCGACAGTCATCGCGCTGCGACAAGAACCCATGAGCGCAATGTGGCTGGCACTGGCGTTATTTTCACTGCTGTTGCTTGTGGGCGCGAAGCTACTTCACCTGCCTGATGTGACGCTCCCTGCGACGTCGATACCAGCAGCACCGGGGCTCTGGAGACAGCCACAGTCCGTTTTCAGCGTGGTAGCCATTTTTTTGTACGTTGGCGTAGAGGTCGCTCTCGCGACCAGTTTGCTCAAATACCTGACAATGAGCGCAGGCTGGTCTGCTGAGACGGCGATGTCGTTGATAACGCTCTACTGGGGAGGCGCGCTGGCTGGCCGGCTGCTTTTTGGCCTGTTTGGCCGCCAGACTCAGAGCGCTGCGATTTTCAAAATCGCCACCCTGATGTGCGCCCTGCTGGTAATGGCTGGGATGGTACTCAACAACAGCGCAGGCGGCTGGTTACTCCTGCTGGCTGGCATGGGTAACTCGGTGATGTACCCGATCATTTTTTCTCACGCCATTAATCAGCAGCCGAGGCGAGCCAACGCGCTAGCCAGTGCGATGGTAATGGCCGGGATTGGTGGGGCGATTATCCCGTGGCTACAGGCACAGATGATTGAGGCCCTAAACCTGCGCCTGAGTTTTCTTTTGCCACTCGGGATCTATCTTCTGCTGGGAATGTGGGCCGTACTGTTTTTGCGCAAAAAAGAGGTGGGACAATCACCCTCGGTTCAACTTCTATCCCAACCCTGAATATCGGCCCGGCAGCGCAGCGCCACCGGGCATTTTTGTGGACTCTCAGAGACGAATAATCAGCTCATTTCCCTGGGCGCTCACTACCACGCCCCACTCGCTTCCGGTCTGAGAACCGCCCGTCATGCCACCGACCTGCTGCACGTTACGCAAACAAATCGACCAGCCTCGCGCGTCACCCTCAGCGTTAAACGTCACTTTATCGCCATCACGAGACGCCGTCAGCGTAAACGCCACCGAGCCGTCCGCCGCAGGCACTTCGCTCATCGCGGTGCATCCGTCCGCCAGACTAAACAGTTGGAATTGCGTTCCGTCATTCCACGCGTAGTCCGGCTTCTGGCTGTTATTACCCAGCGCCAGCAACGTGTTCTCGCGCACATAAACGGGCAGGCTCTGGAAGTCATGCTGCTGTTTATGCCAGCGGCTGCCCTGCAACTCGTCGTTATGCCACAGATGTGTCCAGCGCCCTTCCGGCAGGTAAAACTGCACATCACCCGCCTCAGTAAAGACCGGTGCGACCACGATGGAATCACCCAGCATGTACTGGCGATCGAGATAATCACACGCCGGATCGTCCGGGAATTCCAGCATCATGGCGCGCAGCATCGGCGTACCATACTCGCGGGCCAGCGCCGCCTGACGATACAGATACGGCATCATCCGGCATTTCAGCTGCGTGAAATGACGCACCACGTCGCAGGACTCGTCATCGTACGCCCACGGCACACGATAGGATTTACTGCCGTGCAGGCGGCTGTGACTGGAGAACAGCCCGAACGCGCACCAGCGTTTGTAAACATCCGCAGGCGCGGTGTTTTCAAATCCGCCAATATCATGGCTCCAGAAGCCAAAGCCCGACAGGCCAATCGACAGCCCACCGCGCAGGCTCTCCGCCATCGATTCATAGTTGGCGTAGCAGTCGCCGCCCCAGTGCACCGGGAATTTTTGCGCGCCGACGGATGCGGAACGGGCAAACAGCACCGCCTCGTCTTCACCCACGGTCTCTTTCAGCACGTCCCACACCAGCTCGTTGTAGACGTAAGCGTAATGGTTGTGCATCTTCTGCGGATCGGAACCGTCATGCCAGGACACATCAGTTGGGATACGTTCGCCAAAGTCGGTTTTAAAGCAATCAACGCCGATATCGACCAGGCCTTTCAGCTTATCGGCGTACCATTTACAGGCGTCTGGATTCGTGAAATCGTAAATCGCCAGCCCCGGCTGCCACTTATCCCACTGCCACACCGAGCCATCCGGGCGCTTGAGCAAATAGCCCTTTTCTTTCAGTTCCTGGAACACCGGCGATTTCTGGCCGATATACGGGTTGATCCACACGCAGACTTTCAGCCCTTTGTCCTTCAGGCGGCGAATCATGCCTTCCGGGTCAGGGAACGTCACCGGGTCCCACTCAAAATCGCACCACTGGAAAGCCTTCATCCAGAAGCAGTCGAAATGGAACACATGTAGCGGCAGGTCGCGCTCGGCCATGCCGTCGATAAAACTGTTCACCGTCGCTTCGTCATAATTGGTGGTGAACGACGTGGTGAGCCACAGGCCAAACGACCACGCGGGCGGCAGCGCCGGACGACCAGTGAACTGCGTGTAACGGTTCAGCACCTCTTTTGGCGTCGGCCCGTCGATCACGAAGTATTCCAGAGACTCGCCTTCCACGCTGAACTGCACTTTTGAGACTTTTTCAGAACCCACTTCAAACGACACGTTTTCCGGATGATTCACCAGCACGCCGTAGCCGCGATTGGTCAGGTAGAACGGAATGTTTTTATACGATTGCTCAGTGCTGGTACCTCCGTCGCGGTTCCAGGTTTCTACGGTCTGGCCGTTACGCACCAGCGCCGTGAAACGCTCGCCGAGACCGTACACCGCTTCACCTACGCCCAAATCCAGGCGCTCAAACATGTAGTTGCGATCGGCATTCCCGTCCTGCACGTAGCCGTTGTTTTTCAGCTGACTGCCGGTAATCCGCTGGCCGTCGCGCAGGAAATCCAGCGCCCAGAATTCCCCTTTGGTCACGCGTACGCTGATGTTTCCGCTTTTCAGCTCGGCAAAATCAGCGTTGTTGTCGATCTGCACTTTGACGTCTTTCACAACGTTCAGCGGATAATGCGGGCCGTTATCCAGCGCGCCCTGGAAATGCTCAATGCGCACGCCGACAATCCCTTCCTGCGGAGCAAACAGGCGCACTGTAAACATCAGGGTGTCGAGCTGCCAGGTGCGCTCGCGCACGTCACGCGGCGCAACGTATACCACCAGGTCATTGCCCTGCTGCTCGACGTCAAACACCTGCACCGGATAGGTCACGTTCAGACCCGGTTGAATGAGCCAGTTTCCGTCACTGATTTTCATCTTTTTTCCTCTTAGTTCCGTAATTCTTTGCTGACCGGCAGGTCGTCAAATTCCTGCTGGTTGCGGCGCGCGCCTTGCGCCAGCTCGCCCATAATTTTGGTCAGGAAAGGGGTTTTCAGCGTGTAATAGCGTTTGGCAACAATCGCGCTCAACACGTAGCAGACCGCTGGTGCCAGCGTGAACAGGCCGATAATGATGTTGATGGTGGCGCTGTTTTGCGTTTTGGCTGCGGCATCGTAGCCGCCGCCCGCCAGCATCCAGCCGATCATTGCTCCGCCGAGCGCCAGGCCCAGCTTCAGCACGAACAGCGTCCCGGCAAAGCTGATCCCGGTGAGGCGTTTGCCGTTAGTCCATTCGCCGTAATCCACGGTGTCGGACATCATTACCCACTGGATTGGCGTCACCAGCTGATGCAGCACGCCAATCACGAAGATAAAGCTGAACATCATTATCGTGGCGTGCATCGGCACGAAGAACATCGCCACGCTCGCCACCGCCAGCAGGGCGTTGGTCCACCAGAAGACGCTGACTTTGCATTTCCAGTCGGTGAGCGGTTTCGCCAGCGCGGAGCCGATCAGGTTGCCGACGCAATAGGTGGTGAGGAACGCGACGAAGATTTCCGGCGAGCCGATAATCCAGGTGCAGTAGTACATCATCGCCCCGCCGCGCACGCAGACCGCGAGGATGTTGAGAATGGTGAGCACACCCACGATACGCCACTGGTCGTTATTCCAGATATCGCGCAGATCTTCGCGCATAGACGTGGTGCTCGGTGGCACCTGAATGCGCTCTTTGGTGGTGAAGAAGCAGAACGCCAGCATCAGGAACGCGACCACCGACAGCACGGCGATCCCGCCCTGGAAGCCGAAGGCTTTATCGTCGCCGCCAATCAGATTCACCAGCGGCATCATCAGCACCGTAGAGAGCATGCCGCCCGCCGTCGCCAGCACAAAGCGCCAGGATTGCAGGGAAATGCGTTGTGTCGGGTCGTTGGTAATGACGCCGCCGAGCGCGCAGTAAGGGATGTTGACCACGGTATAAAGCAGCGTCAGCAGCGTGTAAGTGACGGCGGCGTAGACCATTTTGCCGTTCAGGCTGAGATCCGGCGTGGTGTAAGCCAGCACGCAAACCAGACCAAACGGGATCGCGCCAAACAAAATCCACGGACGGAATTTCCCCCAGCGGCTGCGGGTACGGTCGGCCAGCAGGCCCATACACGGGTCGGAAATCGCATCCAGCGCGCGCGCCAGCAGGAACATGGTGCCGACAAACCCGGCGGGAATGCCAAAAATATCGGTATAGAAAAACATCATATACAACATGACGTTATCAAAGATGATATGGCTGGCGGCATCTCCCATGCCGTAGCCAATCTTTTCCTTAACGGACAATATTTCGCTCTTCATTATTTTTATCCTTTGACGCTGTAGAGGCGCTGAGACCGGTTACAGACGTTGTAAACCATCCCTGATGGAGCGGATATTCTGTTTTCTGGTTAATAACTTACGATTCTTCATTTTTGTGATCGCGTTAAAACTCATGGCCGCGAAAATGTAACCTGAGGATTTTTCTAAGAATTAACTCAAAAGAGTTAACCCAGGTCAAAAGAGAGGTGAAAAATGTGTGCGAAAGGATGGGGTAAACGATTGAAAGTAGCTATACTGCGCTCCGCCTCCATGTAGCAATCGAGGCGCGGAAGATCGTCATCTCCGGTGAGGTGGCTGGATTTCAAATCCAGTTGGGGACGCCAGCGTTCCCGGGCAGGTTCGACTCCTGTGATCTTCCGCCAATATTGTGCTCCCCCTGATATTAATAATTATTACTTTTATAATTAACCAATATATTCTATTTCTATATTCAGCAAATCGTGAATTAGATCACTTATTGTCTCAAACATACAATGCTATTCTGTATTTCATTCGGACTGAGATAGTAAAGGAATAAAGAGTGGAATGGATTGTTGGTGCTATCATTTTATTAATCGTTTTAGGCGCCATTTTTAAACCTAGACGATGTGATGTTTGTGATACCTATTTCAAAAGAAACTACTACACTTGGAATATAGAAGGTAAGAAACAACATTTATGTCCAAACTGTAATGGGAAAATGAAGCGTCGAGTGAGTTCACAAAAATTTAAAAACAGATTTGGTTAGAAACATTCTATAAAGAGAATTTCTTTTTATGGGCTTAACGCCAACTCAAGCTAAATGATTAACCTGAAATAAGTGGAACTGATTTATCATTTAGCTTTCTTTCTCAGAATTAGATTAAAAAAAAGAAAGCCAGTGGATAGTTACTCTTTTAAAAGCCTTAGCCTACAAGCTTCCTTCACCCACTTACTAAAATTCCCTTTTCCCGCTGCTTTCTCTATCTGTTCCAGAAGCTCATCCTCGAACCGGATGTTCTTCATCGTACTTTTGTTGCGGTCAAAATTTGGTTTCTTTTTCTCTTGCATGGTAGGTACCACTTCGGTTAGTTTATCTACATGTGGTACCTACCACACGGATTATGAATTCTAACGACGCCCAGCAGTGTTGGAGCACTAAAGGGCGTCTAACCTTACCAACTATCAAGGAGTTGATTATGGCTGATTCGCATTCTACCCCAGACGCCGCAGAAATCGGAACTGAGCGCTCGCTAATTGTGGGATATCGCCCGCACGTTTCTGACAAATCCACGCCAAACATTATTCTTTCCGGCAAGTGGCTGCGTGCCGCCGGGTTTGAAACCGGGCAACAGGTAACGGTAAAAGTCATGAACGGATGCATCGTTCTGGTGGCGTACAATGAGCAGGAACAGCGGCTGCGGGGGGAGCTTAAAGAAGCGCAGGCGAAGCTGAAAGGGATTGAAGGCGCGTTAGTCGGGATTCATTAAGGTCGGTGCGGGCTGTTCCCCTCTCTATAAAAAGGAGAGGCAAACGATCGAGCACGTTTCCAGGCTGGGAAATGCCCATCTCGCTCCGAACGCCCAATCTGCACAAACGCTTGCGCATCATCCGACTTAATTTGCCCATGCCATAAACGGCTATCTGTCAGGTAAGGCCAAAGCGGCAAATAGCGGATATATCAGGAATATTTTGGCGAAGGTGATTAGGTCGAAATCCAGTTGTTAGGTAAAAGCGAACAACTGGATTTATCTACTCTTCAACACAGCGATTTTAGTTTCTTGACCATTAATTTATCGTACCCTGACTGATAAATAATCCTTGTACATGTTCCCCTTTCAGATAGTACTGAATACTGTTTCCTTGTGTGTATTCATCTGATTTCTTGACCTCCTTGTAGTACATAACAATGTCTTTTGTTGGTTCATGAGAAAAATAAGAGGATATTTTATTCTTAGAGGTCTCTAACATGGGGATATATTTAATACCCACGCTTATTCCGCCCTCATAGGAAGTGCAATCTGAATTATCCCTGGCAATAGCAATGGTTGTTAAATCCCCATCACCCATTTCATTATCTGAGATAAACCAATAATTAATTTCCTTGGATTTTAAGCAAATCCAGTTTGCCTGATTATCTTCATTTACCTTAACACCTGTATTTTTGGCAATCCTTCTTAAAGAACTGGATTCAAGTTTATATGTATTGCTGCCTATAACAATATCTGGGATAAGGTTCTTATCTGTACTATGAGTATCGGAATAGGTTTCTGCGTCCTCATCATAATACCTTGCACCAAAGCCTTTCATTGCGCCAGCCATGCAAGTGTTAACTATTATAATTAGCGATACTAATAAATATCTCATATCAATCTTCTACTACTAAAATTTTATCATTACTGTCATTGATTTCTTTGCGTCCTGAAAGATTTAGAATAATACATCCGTCAGAAGCATTTCGTGGGTGTGCCGCACTGTTTCCATGGATCATAAATCCATCCCGCCCACACATCTGATTCTCAATGAAGGGTGATAAACGCATTGTCATTGCTTTTGTTCTACGGTGATAGAAAGCAGTCCCAATGGTGTAGGTGCCCCTTGGTAAAGGGCCTTTTCCACTAACACACTCGTTAGCGGAATCATCTGCAAACCCAGGTCTACCTGAATAATCCGCATCGAACATGTATGTCCCGTTCAGGTAGAATTCATGTGCGCTAATTTTATATACCCAAGGCATTATGCAACCTCCTTATTGTTCCAGGAATCTGAATGGATAATATTCCCGTCTAAATAGTGCCATGTTATCTTTTCATAGGATAAATAGAATGCTTCAAGATGATTATGTTTTTCATACCTGGGATTTTTAATATCTAGCATAAAGGGTTCAATTTCGTTTACCCTTACGCTCTCCATTTTAATACGAAAATATTCCTCCTCTTGACCATTGTAATTAATACGATAGAACTTCAAGACCGCTTCGTTGAACTTTCTTCCTGAAGACACCCCCTGATACAGGTACGGTGATGAAGAATCCAGTTCCTTAATTAAAAAGTAATCGTTGTGGATCCTTTTACTTGTAATTTTACCCGTCCGGTCATCTATAGGTAATTCTACATTGTGCATAAGCTCCACGATTTCTATGGAACCTTCACGATCAGTCACATTAACAGAACCTTTAACAAGGTTCCCGCCATCATCTTTCAACCATAAGTAAACTGGGATAGCCATATTATTTCCTTATAAAATACATTAATAAACAAGTTAATCCAATCATATTGATAGCAAATATACCTCTCTCTTTAAGCTAATATTTTTATATACATAATGAATGGCTTCAATCGAGGATAAGACAGATATTTGTACTATCTAATGCTGTTGCCTATTATTTTTATGTAAAACTTTGCTTCTGAAAAATATAGATCATGGAAACTGAGTTTTTAAGGGCACTGCCACGCAGGTTAGATATTTAGATTGATGTTGGCTTTTCCCCTAACCCTCTCCCACCACATTCAAACCCTCACCTCCAGCACCGCATACACCCCGTCTTTCGGGACAATCACCGTCACGTTCTCCGGCGGAATCCCCGCCGCGATATGAATATCCTGCAACTGCTGTAGCGAGCGCGGGAAGATGGGTGCCCAGCCAATGCAGCGGAGGATAAAATCAATCTGCGGGCTGGTCGTGAGCATATTCGACACAATAACTGCCCCGCCGGGTTTGACCAGGCGCAGGGCGCGTTGCAGGAAGATCACCGCATCGGCATCGTTGAAATATTCGAAAATCCCCAGCGCATCCACCAGTTCGGCCTGATGCTCGCCCAGCTCAAGCAGCAAATCGTCATTGCGGATCAGGTGATGAACAAGATGCCGATTCAGCAGCGTCAGCTGTTCCCCGACGTTTAGCCCTTCCTGCGCCGCCATTGTCTCGGCCCAGCGCAGGGCGACAGGATCGTTATCCACCAGTGTGAGATGGACTTTCTGCCCGTCCAGCTTTGCGGTGCGCAGCGCTTCGAGTACCGGGATCGCCGCGCCGCTTGCCAGGCTTATCCAGTCGCTTTCGATATCGTTGTGAATGTATTTTTCTACCAGTGCGGCCAACACCTGAGCACGAGAGCGCACGCCGATCGCATCATTGGCGTGAATAAACCACTGGCGGCTTTCGCTGTCCATTTTGGTGCCTTCGGGCAGGCGTTCTTCCAGCGGATTTTGCACCACAAACAGGGCCAGCGCCTTAGGGACAAGCCGCGCGCGCCACGCAGCCATCGCCGGGCGCGTGCGGTACGCCTGTTCAGACCAGGTATGTTGCGGGGTTAGCATCGGCAACCCGTTCTCGCCATCCTCAAGCAGCGGCGGTAGGAGCTGTGGATTAGCTTTCATGGCCTGATTGAGTGCGTTTATCTCCCGCGTAACGTCGTCTTTCATCGGCCACTGATCGCTAATATCGGGAAGTGACGCGCTAAAAATCGTCATGTTTTTCGGCGCATCACCGCGAAAAGGTTGCCAGTTCATCTCGTTATCTCCCGTTCGACCCTAAACGGAAGTTTATCTACGCGCTGCGCCATTGCCCTACGAAAAAAGCACGAAATGACGTCGCGCGCGAGCTTACTGTTTCACCCACACTAGCTGATCGACACGGAACCCCAGGCCGCGAGCAATGCCCACGTAATCCTGCTTCACCGCGTCCGGAATGGTCGGCGTGCGCGACAAAATCCACAGATAGTCGCGGTCCGGTCCGCTCACCAGCGCATATTTGTACTCGTCGTCCAGCGCGATCACGTTATAGCCGCCGTAGAACGGTCCGAAGAATGAGACTTTCAGCGCAGCGGTGGTCGGCGCGCCGGTGAAATACGCTTTGCCTTCGCTCTCGTTCCATTTGTTTTTCAGCGGATCGTAACCCCGGTTAAGGACGCTAATGCCGCCGTCGCTGCGTTTACCGTAAGTGGCGGTGACCTGCTCAAGTCCACGCTCAAAGCGGTTTTCCAGACGGGCAACTTCATACCATTTGCCCAGATAGCGCCCGGCATCAAAGTCGGTGATAGGCTTAACGCCTTTCGGCGGTGTCGGGGATTGGCAGGCAACCAGCGTCAAAGCAATCGCGACGCCTGACAAAACGGGCCATAGCTTCATGTGAACTCCTTTCAGTGGCATTTGGGTGTTAAGTGTAGTGCACGGGTCAGGCACTTCATTCAGCCGACGAATATTCGTAGTATATTGAGACTAATCTTTCTCATCGGGCGCACACATGTCTTACTCCATCGGCGAATTTGCCAGACTTTGCGGAATCAACGCCACCACGCTGCGGGCATGGCAGAGCCGCTATGGCCTGTTGAAACCGCTGCGCACCGATGGTGGTCATCGCCTTTACAGCGATGACGACGTGCAACAGGCGCTCAAAATTCTCGACTGGGTGAAAAAAGGCGTGCCGGTTAGTCAGGTCAAACCGCTGCTGGCGCGTCCAGGCCCACGCCGGACCAACAACTGGGTCACACTGCAGGAGTTAATGCTCCAGCGGCTCAGAGAAGGCAAAATCGAATCGCTGCGTCAGCTGATTTACGATGCGGGCCGTGAATATCCGCGCCCGGAACTGGTGACGCAAGTCCTGCGACCGCTGCGCAGTTCCGTCTCGGCCAACACCCCAACCATGATGACGCTGCGCGAAGTACTGGACGGCATTATCATTTCCTACACCTCGTTTTGTCTGGAAGGCGATCGCAAAGCGCGAGGCGACAATTTTCTGCTGACCGGCTGGCATCTCACCGACCCGTGTGAAATCTGGCTCGAAGCGCTGAAACGCACCGGCCAGGGACACCGTATCGACGTGCTTCCGCTGTCGCCTGCGGCGCTGGCACCAGAAATGTTTCCCGAACGCCAATGGCTGCTGATCACCAGTGGTAAATTAACCATTGCGCGTAAAAAACAAATAGAGAAATGGCGCGAGCAGGTTAATTTCCTCGAAGTTGTTACTCTGTAAAAATAATGACTGCAGCAGTTATCACGGAAAGTTGAATATTATTTTTTCCGTAGAGTGCTAAATTTTTCCTGTTATTTTCAACTGACAGGATTTCAACATGAATAAGCTTTCTGGCCTTATTATTCTCTCTTCTCTGGCATTCATTCCGGCGGCGTTTAGCGCCCCGGTTGGCACGTTGAGCGTGCATATTCTTAATCAGCAGACTGGGCTTCCCTCACCCGACGTCACCGTGACGCTGGAAAAACAGCAGCAGAACAACTGGACCACGCTGGCAAGCGCGAAAACCGATCCCGATGGACGCATCAAATCGCTTTACCCGCAGGAGCAGGATATGCAGCCGGGGGTTTACAAGGTGACGTTCAAAACCAGCGAATACTTCCGCAGCCAAAAGCTGGAATCATTCTTCCCGGAAATCCCAGTGCAGTTCACCGTCACCCGCACCAATGAAAAATTGCATATCCCTCTGCTGCTGAGCCAGTACGGCTACTCCACGTACAAAGGCAGCTGATCGGCTTCATTTTAACAATATTAACCTGTTGATTTTTATTAAATATAAAAATAATCACCCATTAAACTTACACAAATAAATGCGTTTGTGTAAGTTTTGGCTATACTGTTTTCATCAGCCCATAACAGGTAGCCAGAGGTGACATCATGAACCATCAGCCCGTACTCGGTATCAGCGGATGCCTGACCGGATCGGCCGTGCGCTTTGATGGCGGCCACAAGCGGATGGGTTTTGTGATGGATGCGCTCGCCAAAGAGGTGACGTTCAAACCGGTTTGCCCCGAGATGGCAATCGGCCTGCCCGTCCCACGTCCGGCTTTGCGTCTGGTGAAAACGCCCGTGGGTGATATCCGCATGCGCTTTACCCACGCACCTAATGACGATGTGACCGATAAAATGGCGGATTTCGCCGCGCAGTATTTACCGTCAATCGCGAATCTGGATGGATTTATTGTCTGCGCCAAATCGCCAAGTTGCGGCATGGAGCGGGTGAGAATTTACGATGAAGCGGGGAATCGTGGCGCGAAGGAGGCCAGCGGTACATTTACTGCCGCCATGCTGGCGCGGTATCCGTGGTTGCCGGTGGAAGAGGACGGACGCTTGCACGATCCGGTGCTGCGGGAGAATTTCATTGCGCGCGTGTTTGCCCTTCACGAGCTGAACACCGTTCGCGCCAGCGGCCTGACGCGCCGCGCACTGCTGGCCTATCACAGCCGCTACAAGCTGCAACTGCTGGCACACAATCAAGCCGGATACCGTGAGATTGGGCCGTTCGTGGCCTCCATGCATGAATGGAAAGATCTGGACGCTTTTTTTGAAGCCTATCGGGAAAAGCTGATGGCGATCCTGAAACAGCCCGCCTCGCGGAAAAACCACACCAACGTGCTAATGCATATTCAGGGCTATTTCCGCGAACAGCTCAACGCGCGCCAACGTCTGGAGCTGCGTGAAGTGATCCTGAACTATCGCGCCGGATTACTGCCGATCCTCGCACCGCTGACGCTGCTGAAGCACTATCTGGCCGAGCATCCGGACGATTATCTCCTGACGCAAAACTACTTTAACCCCTATCCCGATGAGCTGGGCCTGCGCCTGGCAATCGCATGACGATTTCATAACGCGAAGGCCCCTAGCCCGAGAGGTCCGAACACGCAATACCTTTAGACGACATCCTCACTGTCGTCTTTTTTTGTTTGCAGTACGGTATGGGGAGTTTCTGATGGAGGTGATAAAAAAGTGGCGAGAATATTATTAACTTCGTAATACTCATCACTTATGCTTGTTTAAGATTTCTCGAACCTCCCACATACATTATGAAACGCTCCAATAAGAAAAATTTCTATTCAGTGACTTATACCGACTAAACACCCAAGATACCCCAACCGACTAAGCCATAAAAACGGACTGATCAGGCCAGATTTCCGAAAGTTTATTAACTCTTTCATGGGCGCAAGACCGTCATGTTTTATGGTGATATTCTTTGCTCCGTAACGGCAATGCATTATCAGAAAGAAAATCCCGGCAATACCCAAGCCAAAATAACTGTTGGGACTTCCCCAAAACTCTCCCTGTTGTTTGATATATGTTAGTCCCCATATGCTCAATAAAAACACCATAAATGAAAAGGCAGCAATATTCATATCGCGTTTACTGCCTAATCCAAAAAAAAGCGCATCAAAAAAATACATCGGTGTAAATGGTGCCTGTGTGCTTCTTCTTTCAACTTGGCTAAACCGATAAAAAATGATCGTTCCAGTCGCAAAAGATAAAATCGTTACAAACATCAGGATATAAATCATTCAGTTAATCCTTACTGAAAGGCCAGGAAACTAGCTCAGTGCTGCCCGCCCCGCTGAATTCTGGCAGGTCGCTTCGGTTTTCATTTTGTCGGAAACTCGCACCAATGCCACCTCCAACCCTGAAAGAGCCACCAAAACCGTCTTTCCCGACAGACCCCTCAACCGAAAAAAGACCTAAAGAAACTGCAGCTGAATAATCATAAGCAGGGTTGAAATCTTTAATGGGGTATGGGCCAAAAGTCAGGCCAGCCGAGGCATCAGCACGCCACCCCACAACCTTAGTCAGCCCGGTATTAATCGCAAACTTATCCTCTGAAAGGACACCTTCCATATATCCCCCTATAACATTGCCTTCAGCTACCTGACCTTTTACATCCCCATGAATTTTTGCTGTATCCCCGACTGACGGCCCAATATGGGATTTATCTATCGCTTTTATTATTTTATCGTTATTCACGCCTTTCCCTGCAAGATCTAGCGCTAAATAAGCATCCTCTATTGTTCTTTGAGGAACTAGCATTCCCCAAGGGGACGTAGCATTGTTCTCAGAAGAATTCTTCCCAGCCTGCGCACCATTAGCCGCAGACATCGTATCCCCTCCAGCTATTCCACCAGCCATACCCGCTGATATTGAGGCCAATGTAATGACCGTCTGCTTTTGCGACTCATTTAAAGATGAAAGATCGTTCACATCGGGGTACAACATCCCTGCGATAGCTCTCGCAGCAAGTTCACCTGACGCCGCTCCCGCTGCGCCAGCCGCTGCATTGTTACCTTGCAATGCGGGAACCGCGCCGCCAAGAATCGCGTGGGCTATCGCATTGACAGCCGGATCATTCTCCGCATGTTTCAACAGATGCGCCAGCTCCGGCGCAGACGCTCCCGCCAGCGCACCGGCAATATTGCCGCCCGCCAGCACTTGCAGCGCTGCTGTTACCGACTGAATACCGCGTTGCAGCGGACTGCCAGTGCCGTACTGCTGCATCGCCGTTTGCCCCGCCTGATCCGCAATTTGCTTATCCGTTGGGTTAGCATTGCCATCCGCTTTCAGTTTCGCTTTTGCCGCATCCAGCGCCGCCGGATCGCTCATCGCGTCTCGCTTCGCAATTTCACCCTGCGTCTGCGCAATGTTTACGGCCTGGCTACCAATATCGCTAATCAGTCCCACCGTTTTCAGGCGATTTTGCTCTTTCTCTTTATCGAAGATCGGGCTGATGCTGTCGTTAGCGTTTTCAGTGTTGCGACTCAGGTTGGCTACGTCCTGCTTCTGGTTAGCCTTGTCACGCACGGTAATGGTACCGTTCGCCACCGCCGCCTGCGTGGTGCCTTCTGCGTGCCCGCTGTTGCTTGCCGCAGAAATCATCCCGCCCATCGAAAAATCGCCGCCCGATGGCTTACTGCTGCTCAGGCTGATCCCCGTATGGCTGACTTTGTAATCCGCTTCGTTATGCAGATCGCTAAAGCCCAGCGTGCCGGTATCCAGACTGTTTTTATCTGCCGACGCTGTCGAGGCGATCACCGCGCCGTCGAGCTGAGTGTGGCGTCCAACCGTCACATCAAAGCCGCCGTTGCCCGCGAACAAACCGGTCTGCTCCTGCACCGAATCATAGGTGCTCTTCATTTTGTCCTGATGATGGATTATTTAACGTAAACGCCACAATCACCGACGCAAGAACCGCTTTGCTCAAGTTCTGTATTATTTGCCACTGGTTCAAGTTCAGAGATCGAATAATCAAACAGTCCCTGACATTGCATATTACACTCCGGCGAGGCTTGTAGAACTTTCAGTTTCTCCAGTTCTGCTTTCTGCTCGTTAAGGCTCAGTTTACCTCCCGTCCCCGTAGACAAATTTGCATTCGGCGACAGATTAGTACTTGCAGGGGAACCACTAACATTTCCCGCTCCAGCCATTGCCAGCGTATCGTTACTTCCCTTCGCGCTGCTGGCAATGTTCTGCTTGAAC